>Ga0209589_1012012_pt1 | contig 11921 bp, 5 predicted proteins | sample CowpeawhiteBW_FD_187525 | JGI IMG/M metagenome (GOLD analysis project Ga0209589, IMG submission 187525) | Root nodule microbial communities of legume samples collected from California USA - Cow pea white BW (SPAdes) (version 2) | ecosystem: Host-associated > Plants > Roots > Nodule | place: USA...
ACGTTGAGAGGGTTCAAGATGCTGACGCAGGATTGCAGAAGGTTGTGGCGGTGGAGGAGGAGGTGGAGTACTCGGAGGCGATGGCGACGGTGCTGCGGAGGTCGCGGAGGAGGAGGGAGAGGTCGAGGGCGAAGGCGATGCGGTCGTCGTTGTTGCTGGAGATGCGGTTGACGCCGTTGTCGGTGACGAAAGAAAGCGAGAGAGAGAGAGAGAGACCGCGCGAGAGAGAGCGACAGAGAGAGGAACCCTATGGAGGCACTGGCGCGGGGAGGAAGAAGGGTTCAAGAATTTCAAACCCTAAATAAATCCTATGGCTTCGGTTGTTAGAGGAACCGAAGCCATTAACCCCCTTTTGGCACCGGATCTCCTTGGACCGAGGCCTATACCCTGATTTCCAACCACTTTTTGGATTCGGGTCCTACTGGACCGTGGCCTATACCCCTCTTTGGCACCGGTTTTGAGCGAACCGGAGCCTATACCCTTCTTTGGCTCCGGGTATTTAGAGAACCGAGGCCTAAAACTTGGCTCTAATTGCAAAAATGCCACCGCGCCATTATATGCTTCGGTTCCTGGCCAACCGAGGCATATAAGGCGAGGTAAAATGAGAATTCTGCACTAGTGTAATATACATGGTAAATATATACTATGAAGGTCTTTCAATAATTGAGATAATAACTTTTCCTATAATTATTACTATGTCAGCGTATTTCACTTATTAAGCGTATTTCACTTATTATGACAGAACTATCTACACCAATAATTTATTACAAAAAATGTTACCGGTCAATTTATTATGATAGGTCCACCTACACTTATCATAATAAGTTTAACCTTTATTAGAAAAATGCCACCGATCAATTAATTTATTATGACATGTCACTACCCCCATTTTAATAAATTGTTGATTACTATATTTCCATTAGTAGAGCCATTGTAAGAAAAGAGGGAAAAGATTTTGATGCTGACATCCATGACATCCACAGCCTACAAATATTTTGAACTTTGGTTTTTACCTTCTAGTTTGTGTAGGACATTGAGTTAAAGTAAACAATTGTACAAAGAATTTGATGCAGATAATTGTTTGAGTTCACTTATATTGTCATACAAGAATCTCTCCTCAAAAAATGTTGCACTTGAAATGCTTTTAATTATGAGCTTTTGTATCTAGAAAGATAACACCATAGGAAGATGGAATCTTGAACATTCACTCCAAGAAATCTTTTTGAACATAATTTATTTACATATTATAATTTGAATTGTATTATGATATATTTTTGGAAAATGATTATTTAATAGTGAAGTGAAAGGAGAAAGACATGAGGAGAGAGAGTGTGGTGGTGGAAGATAATGGATAGCATATTGTTGCAGAGATGAGGAATAAAGAGAGTGTATTGGTGAATAGTAGAAGGAAATGGTGGTGCATGCTCTGTTAGTGGAAAAAAAGAACACTTGAAATCAGAATCTTTTATAAGATGGCACAGAACCGTCCAAAATGCCCAAAGAAATTCAACAACATTTCTCATGCTTAATGCTGTAGACCTGCGCTTTGTACCTTGAGTGCCATTTATGTTCCAACATCATCATATCACTTATAATAGCAAAATAGCATACCATACTTCTTATCACATTTATATACATCAACTTTTCCCTTCCTGGTTAAGTTCATTGTATTGTAAAAATAATTCATCTTCACCAATCAATTCTTTTTTTTTTTTTTTATAAAATTTCATTTAGTCAATAACCACCATAATACTATGAGGGGAATTGATATCCAGCTAATAAACTTTAATAATTTATGATGGGATAAAAAATCTATGGACCTCAACTTTACATGAAACATTTACGCAATATTTTATATATTATTATACAGATACGTCTATGAAAGAAATTTTTATTATATATATATGTTTTTTTTGTCAGTCTATATATTAAATTATATTCTTTCAAGAATAAAAACATCTTAAACGAGACGTAAATGAGCGATTTTTTTTTTCGAAAAGTTTTTTTTGAACTTATTAAGGATGGATTCTTATTAGTTGTTAAAATCAAATAGAAGTTTATCTAAAAAACTCTTTCAAACTTAAGTTTGTACTATAATTTATTGAATGAGTATTTCCTTTGATATCACTGAGTATTATAGCGTTTTTGGATGTTTGATATATAATAAAATTAAATAACAAAAAATACGTTATTTGTGAATAGGTACTTAAATATCAACTTTCAATTCTTAATTCATTACTCTACTATTTGGATTTATGAGTAACAAACAATTATATTCATTTTTTATATAATAATAATAATATATACAAATTTGAGTATCTCGTCGTAAGTGGGTAGACATATGAATCCCTCAAACTCAAAAGTAGTTATTTTAAATAATTTCGGTAAGTAATAGTTGTATATTTTAAGGATGAATGAGGTTGACAATGTTGATTTATTAGAGATGACTTATTGAATGCTTAAATTTTATGACTATTTTAGTGAATGAATGGCCGTTTTAGTTAGATTGAGCTTTCACGACCCTTTTAATGAGGTATAGTTGGTACAACCATAATGGTCTTATTTATAAATAATGATTTGAAGGAGTGTTTTTAATAATCATTAATGAAGGATTTTGGAGTCTTTAAAAGATCATAACATTTGGGTGACAATAGTCTCATTTCTTGCAATATGTTACTTTTGGGAATAGTTCAAGTGAGTCAAAAGTTTCACATTAAATATAATAGATAAAGTTAAATACTATATAAAAATAAAGATCTATAACACCCTTACCTTAAGATTTTGGGGTAAAAGTTGTGTCAAATGACTTATATGTGTAGACCAATGTCATATATATATAGAACCACAATCTCTCAATATGACTATAACCATAACCAAAAGGACTCACCCTTGAGGGGAGATTAAAAGTTCCACATTAGATATAATAGACAAAGTTAAACACTATATAAGAATAAAGACCCATAACACCATTGCATTACCTTGTGTTTGGATGAAGCATTCCAACAATGCTAAGAAATTGAAATGCATTGTATTTGAATTGCTTGCAATTAAATTCCCTTCATTTTCTAAATAACTTGTTTGGATAAAAAAATTAAAATATCTTACATTTCAATTTCTTATTTAAATAAATAATTGAATTTCTTATGAGATAAAATTTTATTTTAACAATATTTATTTTAGGCTTAATTATGTTTTGAACTTATGATAAATTTGGAAACGGGCTCGAGGACTCAAATGGGTATGGCCGACTCAATTACCCACCTGAGCTGGTTTGACCCGACGACCCAAACGGGCCAGGTCGGCTGGGAAACCCTGACGGGCTAGGTCGACCCAACGATCCAGACAGGCCTAACCAGCCCGACGACACATACGAGTTGGTCATGCCCGTCAAGTTCGTCAATCTGATCGACAAGTTGGTCAGGCATGTAAGAGTTGTTGGGTCGGTCAAGCCGTACGAATCGTTAGGCCTACTTGACACGTTTAAGTCTCCAAGCTTGCCCGACACCCCTAGGTCGCCCAACCCTGTGTGGGTTGTCGAGCCCGCCTGTTTTATTTGGCTCATTAGGCCTATTTGGGTCGCGCGACCCGTTTGTGTTGTCGAGCCGCCCAGTACATCTGGGTCGTGGGACCCGCCCAACTGATGTGGGTCGTCAACCTCGCCCGGCCTGTTTTAGTCGTCAGGCCCGCTAGACCTATTTGTGTCGTTGGGCCCGTCTGACCCATCTTAGTCGTTAGGCCTCTCCGACCTGTCTTGGTCGTCGAGATCGTCCGACCCGTCTTGGTCGATGGGTCCGTCCGACCCATCTTAATCATCGAGCAAGCTCATCCCATTTGTGTCGTCAGGCCTATTTGGGTCGTTGGGCTCGTCCGACCCATTTGTGTCTTCGGGCAACCCGATACTTTTGATTGTCGGGGCCACACGACACGTGTGGGTGGTTGGGCCCGTTCGACCTCTTCTAGTCATCGAGTTCGTCCAGCCCGTCTTGGTCGTCCGACCTATTTGTCATCATGCCCATCAAGTTTGTCTTGGTCATCATGTCCATCCGGCCTGTCTTGGTCGTCGTATTCGTCTTATCTGTCTTGATCGTCATACCCATTGGGTCCATCTTGGTCATTGGCCTCGTCTAACCCGTCTTGATTATTGCACCCATGTTGGTCTTCGGGTCCATCCGACCCGTTTGGGTCATCAGTCATGTTCAGCCCGTCTTGGTCGTTGAGCCCGTTTCGCTCATCTTGGTCGTCAGACCCACCCAACCTATTTGTGTTGTCAGGCTCGTCCGACCCGTCTTGGTCGTCGGGCCCTCCCGCCCTGTCTTGGTCGTCGGGCCCTCCCGGCTTGTCTTGGTCGTCAGGCCCGACCGACCCGTCATGGCCGTCTTGTCTAGGTCATCGGGCTCGGCTAACCAGTTTGTATCGTCAATCATGTGGGTCGTCGGGCCTGCCCGACCCGTTTGTGTCGTTAGGCTTGTCTGACCTATCTGGGTTGTCGGGCTTGCCCGGTCCGTCTGGGTTGTCGGGTACACCCGACTCGTCTAGGTTTTTGAGTCGTCAGCCCGGCTCGTCGAGTCCACCTATGGACTGGGCCAAATTGACAACTCTACCAGAGATGTCTAAAGTGTGAGGTTGAGTGAGAAGAATTTCAAATTCCACCTATTTTGAGGGTATTTAAATTTCTACTAATTTAGTTAATTGAAATACTTCAAAAAAATGCTTGCATTTTAAATGCTTGTTTTTTAAATGCTTTTTAATTTCTTTATCCAAACTAAGGATTTCATCACAAAGAAATCTAAATTCTGCAAAAAAAATGAATTGCTTCATTAAAATGCTCTATCCAAACACACCAATAAGTTTTTGGGGATAAAAGTGGTGTCAAATGACTTATATGTGTAAAACCAATGTCATATATATAGAACCACAATCTGTCAATATCAATAACCCATATGTGATAAAATATATAACCCACTTTTACTTTTACATTTCTTCGTATCAAATTTCTCTTAGAAAGTGGATTATGTGGAGGAAATATCTCTTTTGTATTCCTCTGATGTGATGTGAATGTGAAGTAGGTATTGTTAATACCTTAAACGATTTAATCCTCATACAATGCCTTTAAATAGATTTTTTATGATAATAAAAACATTAGATTAGCTAGTAATAATGTGAGTTATAATTATACAAGCTTTCAAAATGTGTTTTATGCAACTTATAGCCTACCATCTGGACGAGTTTACATGTTTTTTAAGGATAAATATCTTAATCAAGTCATAATCATAAATGGTTTTTGAAAGATAAAATGAAACCTAGATTGGTAAGGTTATATTTGGTCCTAATAGGTAACACGAAATTATTTTATATATAAATTTATACATCACAACGTTCATTAGAACATCAAAAAGGAAATAAGTTGTGCTTCGCAATATAACATCATTTACTACATGTGCTTGAATTGTTTCCGTAAAGAGAAAAGATATCACACACATACACAACTTCAACTTACTAAGACAGTTTTGTATGGTTTAGTTAGACTTACATTATACGACCTTAAAAGGTATAAAAGTCATCAAGAGGTCCATCCAAGGTGTTGGGTCTTGTCTCACTCATTATTGGGTTACCTCCTAGTTTTAGGTGTTATTTGTGGATGAGCTAAACCTTTGTATTTCTTCACTAAGTGAAGTAACCCTGCAAACTTAAATTATCCTCTGTTTGAGAGCTCTTTGCTTCTTGTTTTTGAGGTCTTAATCTTAGCGAGATTAAGAAGGGATAACAAGGAGTGGTTTGTGTATTTTTTGTAATCAAGAGTGGTTGTGATCATTCATTTGATTAGTGGAACCTTTTAAGCAATCGTCTTAAAGGAGAATTAGACATGACCTGTGTATTTGGGTGAATCAATAACAAGGAGTGGTTTGTGTACTTTTTGTAATCAAGAGTGGTTGTGATCATTCATTTGATTAGTGAAACCTCTTAATCAATCGTCTTAAGGGAGAATTAGACATGGTTTATGTATTTGGGTGAACCAATATAAATATGCTTTGTGTTTTTTTGTATTGCTTGCTTGCTAGTCAATCTAGAGCCAATTATTCTAATAATTATTGATCCCCAAATTGAGGTTTCCATTTTAGAGTTTTCCTAATAGTATAATTGCAAATCTCCTACCCAAGAACAAGTTGAGAGGGTTGGGTTAAGCTTGGTTAGGGGGAAATTAATAGGTTTTCCTCCATCTTAGATCCTGATTACTTTTGGATACTTATGTCAGTTGCACAGTACATTTTTTAGTACCTATGATGGGATTATGTTGAAGAGTTCATTGCTTCCTTCAGTGTTTATGCTAGTGATGTGGTAAAGTGTATCATGGTTGAGACTTGTAATGTTAAAAGAAGAGTCCACATGAAACCTTTTATGAATGGAGAGGGCTTTACCATTTTATGCAATTTATTTTAAGGAACTCATTGTTATTTTTCCTTTGTCTCCCTTTAAGTGTGATATGTCAATTGTCATGAATGTGCCTCTTCGTAAGTTATATGCTAATAGTCGAGTTTTCTTGAAATCCTTCCACATCTTTTGTCAATATTTTCTTATAACTCCCACAATAAATAAATTCATCTATCTTTACCTACTAAAATACAACTCCAAAGTTGGTTGGACATTTTTGAATGTTGCCCAATATGGTCTCTCTTTTACTTTATATCTCTTCATTAAAGTTTTTTAAAAATAGATTCAAGCTAAAAACCTCGTTTTATAGTTCAAGAAAAAAAGTTTACTTTTTCACCCAAATTTAACGCTTCAGTTTTCGTTATATTGGTAAAGGCCTAATAAATTTAAGTTAATAATTGAGTATATTATTGGCGTTCACGATAAGGTAAATATAGAAATCATTAAAAACTTTCCCTATCTAATAAGCTACAAGGGTCTACTTAGTGTGTGACCAATGTAAAAAGGTTTTGTAGCTTGATTTAAGGGTAAAAACTTAGTTTCTTAGCATTCTTTGTCAGACTTGAAGACAAGACTCAAGTCTCAATTGAAGATATGTTTATGAAGATCACCGAAAGAAAATGCCTAAGATGTGTTTCAAAGTTCTAACTTTCTTTGAGTGTTGTTTGGTGTCATTCACACAAGATATTCAAATAATCTGTTTAATTCAACATACAATCTATAATGAAAGTAGTCAAAGAAAATGTTTTTACAAAAATGAAATTAAATATAAAATTCTTTTCATCGTTTTTAATAGTTCAAATTTGTTTGTAATTGATTAAATATTTATTGGGAGATTTCAAAATTGTATACTTGATTATCTATTCTTTTACTAAATTAAACTAGAGAAAAATTTAATTATTTTCGAAGTTATCAGAATTAGAGTTGATTATAATATTTTATAATCAATTCAACGAATTAACTCATTAAATGAAGAACATATTTAATGATTAAGCATGCTCCTTAATCGATTAAAACAAAAAATGTTTGTAATAGTTCTTCAAAATTCAATTGGGATAGTCGATTAAGTACTTGAGGGTAATCAATTAAAAATGTTAGTTCTTGTTTTAAATCATTGTTTTCAAAATCAGATAATCTCAAGATTTCAAACAAATTTTGCAATCATTTTAAGCTAATTATATTGAGATTAACAAAGTAGTTTTATACTTTCTAAAATGCTTTCAAGCTTCCCAAATTTAAAGGTGGTGTTGAGTTCTAATAAGGTCGTGATTGGTTTTATTTTGGTAAGCTCTAAGACATCGATGTCAAGTTAGAAGATAAAGACACCACAATGATTTTATTACCTTTTTTCCTCACGAGAACTCGGTAATCTTTTTTAGTATAAGGAAGACTTGCATAACATTTGAGAAGGTTATGTGTAGTTTTTATATAAGGGAGCTTCAATTCAAAGTATTTGAGAGTGTTGATAATACATCATCTTTGGGGTTTGTGATCTTTAAGAAAGACAACAAACTGAAGAAGTTAAATGAGATGAAGGATGATCCTAAAGATGTGAATAGATATTGCAAGCAACCAAAACATTGGAGGGGTATTGTTTAAGATTAAGGAAGCCAAATTATATGAGAACAAAAGTTAAGAAGGTGGAGTTTGATGTAAATTATGATTGTAAGAGAAGAATCATCAGGTAGGAACATACCAGATTTCAGATACCCTTATCACATATGATGAGTTTGATGTCAATAATGTTTTTAATGGGAAATTGTGTTGTTTTCAAGATGGTTGGTATAAACACTATACAAATAAGGATGCATAACAATATTGTTCGTACATAGACCAAAGTCGAGTATTTCTGAAGTTGAGGAAGAACATGATATCAATTAAAGCCTTTGCTATGAAGGGGTAAAAGTGTTGTGTGAAGGGTGAAGTGATGTAGGTCAAGGGGAGGAGTGGTGTTATGGTGAGACAAACCAAAAAAGTGGTGTTATGGCGATGCAAAGATCAATGGAAGAGAATATTAATTTTATTTAAGGGGTTGTTTGTTATTATTGAGGCTTTTGATGACACAATGTCTAGTAGTGTAGTTTGGCATATGCATTTAAGACACATGAGAGTACACATATAAATAAAGGGGGTAGGAGACTAAAAAATGCAGAATTTTATGTTTTGTTGTGTTTGGAAAGTAGCACAAGAAAAGCTTTCCTATAGGGTTGCACAAGATGAAGGTCATAGTAAAAGATGTCCATTTAGATTATTAGAGACCAACAAAATTTCCAACCTTGAAAGGTTCAAGGTTGTAACTATTGGTTTAGTAAAATTTGATCAAAGGTTCCTAAACTGTTTAACTACATCTAATCTTGTATCATCTATTGTTTATTATTTCTAAAAGGAGTCTTAATGGTAATTTACTACTTATTGTCCTATAAACTTATAAATATAAACATTTTATAAGAAATTGAAGAGATATATGAATTTAAAAAATAATTGATTTTCTTTTGTGATAGAGTTTTGAGTTACTAGAACCTAAAGTTGCTCTTACAAGGATACTTATGGAAACTAACTCCATCACTTATCCCTCACTCTTTTATCTTTCTTGAGTGTGATGTCAATATTTTTCTCCCAACTAAATATGAAAATGTTCTCCCATTCATTTTCTCATAGTTGGTAGTATTGCTAAAGTTACTCTTCAACTTAGTTAAGTGAGATAAACTTCTGTGCTAGGGTTTTTTCATGAACAATTTCATTTTATCAAGAATTTCTTAATTCTTGTGGTGATCCTCAAGGCTTATCAACTCTCATTGTTTGTGACACCTACCTTTATATTCTTTTTCTGTCTAATTGTAGTTCTACATGTCAAAATCTCTATTTTCCAATTCTACAAATTTTAGGGTTCATTAGTGATAATACCACCCATAAATTCTGCATTTGTTCATCAAATTTATTAATTGAGTGATACAAAACCTTTTCAGTTATTTTTGTTTCTAAACCACAAGCCAAATTGTGAATTTTCACCTCAATTTGGAATTACCCGATTCTAAGTTTTGTAGCATGAGTTATGTCCATGCCTTAGTTATGTCCAAAATTCATTAAGGCTAAGAAGATTCCTCGTTAAGTTTTTTATATAAATAGGAAGCTATGTCATTAGTTGTTGTTGTTCAACCATACACAAAATTGTGAAAACATAAAAGTTCACTAAGAGAGAAACTTTGTGATGGAAGAGGACTTAAAAAGGACTAAACTCTTCTCAAGTTTTTTGATGAGAACTCAGTACTTGGGCTCCTCATCCATAGAAGGTACCTTGGAGAAACCCTTAGGGTAAATAGTCCCATTTAAAGACTTCAAAGAACAAGAAGAGTGTCACACAAAAGGGTTGTAAATTTGAATTCAATTGAAAGTGTCATTACTGTTGGGATTTTTAGGGCTTTTGAAAATATGAAAGATATGAAATATATGAGAGATATATGTGATATGTTATACGGAGGAACATATTTCTGTATTTTATTGATATACCCTATATATAGAGCAAAATATAACAAAATATCAAGTATAAAATATTTAGAATATCTTACTCCTAATCTAAAATAATAACTAATTTCTAAAACTGAAACACATATTTAAAACTGAAATATTCTCTAAAAACTAATTTAAATAAAAAAGATATTAAGTAATATTCTCAACAATTATAAGAGGGAGATACCTCTTATTTATAGAGTGAAGAACCTCTTGGACTTAATAAACTAGGGGATGTGAGACTAAAAGACACAAAGTGCAACTACACAAGAGGAGTTTGACATATAGCTTTTTCAAGTACCATATCTCCAAAACGTGTTTTCTTCAAGCCTTTATAAGTGTTTTGGTTTGTAGACTTGTTGCATAATTGTCTAGGTGTGTTTAGGGTGGTGCATTGTCCTTTATTGACTTTCTCATTTAGGGTGTTTTTGACTTTCTAGTGAGTATGGTTGAAGATTGACTTACAAATTAGGATAATTAACTCCTTATTCAATCCCTAATTGAGTTCTAATTGTAGTCTACTTATGTCTATACTTTTTACAAAAGAAATGTGCTAGTTCCTTTCAAAATATTCAAATCCTATTTACATTTTTACAAGACTAAGATGAGGGAAGAAAATTCTTGTATATATTCTTTTCAAATGTAGAGTCTTTCATATTCTTTTATCTTAGTCAAAAGTGTGGTGGTTGGATGGTCCTCCACCACTTTGAGTTGTGATCTATGACCATAGTGCATTATGTGGTATTAAAGTTTGTAGCACTTCAATTGAACTACATTACTTTTGTGTGTAGTTCTTTGTTGTTCCTTCATTTACCTTCTACTTGTTTTTTTTTTAGATTTTCTCTTTTTCATTTATCTTTTGTGATAGATGCTTTTGTAAGTTTGAACGAGCTATCCACACCACAAGTAATAATGCCACTTTAGATGGAAATGCATCACTTCTTCATAATCAACTAACCTTTGAATACTTTTGATAGTCACCTATATTAGTCAAAGACCTTGCTCCTTCCCTTTTCTCCTTTGCTCTTCTTGGTCAAAACGTCCTCGACTTTCATGTGAGATTCCACTTGATATCTAAATTTCTATCACATTGCAGAAAGGCCACGAATATTCTTTCAAGGGCTATTTGGAGATTTGATTGACACTAAAAATATCTCACACTTTTAATAGTTTATGAGTATTTTGTCACAAATTGGGCTTGGAAAGAAGGTGTAGAATCGTCAAATAAGTTGCTGAACCAGTCCAAAATCATTCGTGCAAATGGACCCACAAACTTCTTGACATTTTCTAAGCCCTTATTCTTTTTTCCTAGGATTTTCTAAGTCGTTTTCCACTACAGTATGGTTTCTTCATTTTTATTGTAAATCATTCGTGGTATCGATAACTTGCTACAACGTAGAACCATTATCCTTTCGACAATTTTTTGGATGTCGTGTTTCAAGTTGTGGCGTCACTGTGTTGGTCTACTTCCATTTTTAAGTCCATGTTGTCCTCTTCAAAACCTCTTCAAACTAATTCACTCAATAAATCAACATTTCTATTATACTATTTTTGTTCATATTTTTTTTTTTAATATTTGTGCTTAGATATTATATCCAGTTAAGTTCAAATTCAACATCTCCTTAATCTTCCCTCTTTAAATCCTTAGTGGAAAATCAATATATAACAACAAAATTGACAATGGTGGAGAATTTTCTAAACTTAGATATTTCTTTCAGTGTCACCAAATCTTTTAACTACCCTCCATACACTTCACAACGTAATGGATTATTCCACCACAAAATCTCAATCTAAATGAAACCACAAGCTTGGGGTGGGCAAAAAATTTAATTTTCTTGATCCAATCCACTTTTGCTCCGATCCACTCCATTTATAATCCATTTTATTAAAAATCTAATCCATTTAAAATCCATTTAATGGATATGGATTCCAATCTAATTTACATTTTATATATCTTATGGATTGGATATCCATTTTATAAATCA
>Ga0209589_1012018_pt1 | contig 11913 bp, 3 predicted proteins | sample CowpeawhiteBW_FD_187525 | JGI IMG/M metagenome (GOLD analysis project Ga0209589, IMG submission 187525) | Root nodule microbial communities of legume samples collected from California USA - Cow pea white BW (SPAdes) (version 2) | ecosystem: Host-associated > Plants > Roots > Nodule | place: USA...
TATTTTTTACAAATATATATATATATATATATATATATATATATATATATATATATATATATAAGGGTAGTTTTGTGAATTAAAGTTTAGAGGGTACGGGTATCCACGGGTACGGATACTATGATACTCTTATCTGCGGGTAGCGGGTATCCATTTTTAATATTTGTTTTCTATCTATTGCGGATTTTATTTGCAGATACCCGCCGATACAAATATTTTTTATATCCCTAGGATAGACCTCGTAAGGTTTTTAAAACCACGGATTAAGAGAAGTAAGTGAGGAAAACAAAATGGAAAATGTTATTGCTATAATTTCATTAAACCCTTAATATATCTTTCTTTATAGTTATGTAATTACAGTAACTTAATTTGTTTGGTTCTTTTACAGAAAATTAAATTTTGAGGCAAGATAGAATGTTTGGTTAAATTTTAAAAAATAATTATTTTCTTGTAAAATGGGCAGTTAAAAATTAATTGTTAGAGAGGAAACAGAATTTGTTTTTAAGAAAAGGTAGAAGAAACCTTTTATTTTTAAAATAAGCATATTAGTTAAATGCATGAAAGCATATACTTATAATATTTTTAAAAAAAGTATAAACAAACTCAGTTATAGTAGTGGTTTGATTATTTAAAGGAAACTGTTTGGGTAACCTTCTTAAGTTAGAGTTCTGAAATAAAGTCAAATGACTTCCCCATAAGTAGCTAAATATAATATCATGTTTTGGAAGAAAGAATAAAAATGACAATAATTTGGGTTTTTTATAGCAACTAAAATTGGGTATTAATTTCTGCACCCCATCAATTTCTAATACACCCCATCATTAAAAGGAAGTTCCCATAATAACCTTATGGTTTATTTACTTTAATCCTAATTTTTTCACAGACCATTTTGTTCCTGTTGCGTGTGTTATGCTTTTGGCTGGCTTCAATGCATTGTTCTTATGCATTAAACATGGAGATGATGTACGTTGTCCTCTCCCCTCTTCTTCATTTGGGAATGCATTTGGAGTAGTGCAAAGGAAGCTAATCTGAAATGGTATACCATAACTGAAAATTCAGAGTATATCAGAAACAACATTTTGGAAGGTCTTGGAATCAAATTTCCGGTACTAACAAAATCCATTTCGGAATTAACTTTCCTGAGTACAATGAACTCTTTTGTGCAGCCTCTTGACCTTAACTCGGTAGGTCCTTCTTGTCCACGTTCTTGATGGATTTCACGACCACAGTTTGACGCATGTCTCTAATAGCAACCATGGGCCTAGTGGGGATCATCTCCACAAAACCAACATCTCGTGTTCTTCGATAATTCTACTATTTTGTATAATTTTTCATTCACTTTTATGTTTTACTTATTTTAATTACATATTCTAAATAATCATATATGTTAGAGCATCTTCTGATCCAAAGATAGTTTGAGAAACAAGATTAAAATAAAAAAGTTAATAAATTTCACATGCTAAATATAAATGTAGAACATTTTTAGTCATTCATAGTATCATAACTTTGATTATTAATGTGAACTTATAATAAAAATAAGATATTAGGACTTGTTACAAAAAGTATAAATGCTAGAGAAAGAATTATAAGTATATTGTTTGGTGTTTTTGTTCTAAATTGAATCATGAAACTCAATCTAAATAATGTCTTTATCATACTGTTGCACACCATATGTTTGATAAAAATGTAAAAAGAAATTTATTTTTGTGAAATTTGTTGTCTAATTTAGTTATAAATTATAAGATTTGTCAAGTTTTTGCGCAACTATCTTTGGAAACGATATTTGGACTTTTCACTTTATAACTTGTTTGATTTGATACACTTGTCAATCCCATAACATGAATGGATATTTGTTTTTAAAATACCATAATAGGCTTTGATCGCTTCTTAGTAACGAAACATATAGTCAAATAGGCTTCAATTGTTTCTAAAAATCGAAGTTTATTCCTTTTGTTATAATTTTTTACTGGTATAGGTTTCAGTTTTAGAGACAATTGAAGCCTAATGTCGAAATTTATACTTTGGTTTAGAACAAAAGCCAAAAGTCCCTCCTTGTTTACCTCACATTGATAAGCTTCGATTCGATTACCAAAGTATAATGTCAAAAATAATTAGTGTCAAAGTCCTTCGTTGTACTAGTGTTGTGAAAAGACTTAGTTGTATACAATGACTTCTCTTAATGCCTTATCATTAAGACACAAAATTATGGCACTTCTAACTTGATCACATTAGTCTTCTACTTCCGAAATATAATTGTTAGCATGTTTACCTCATCATTCAAAGCCTCAACACAACTTTGTTTATATCAAGATGACTTTCATCTTGATCCTCAGCCAAAGTTGTTATACTCAAAAAACTTTTTGATGTCATCCTTGATGGTCATATTTCTTCAACCTTTTTAATTTCTTTTCTTATTCTTATTTATACCCATCGTTAAGTTCTTAACAACAATAATACTAAAAAACAACACAAAGAACTAGATTGAAATAAAACAAACTTAGAATATTATATATATATATATATATATATATATATATATATATATATATATAAAGAATTTTACATTAATGTCAACGTCTTAACCTAGGAGAGTCTATATATATACAACTTAAGCCTCCGAAATAAAAAAGAAAAAAAAATTAAAGACAAAGACATCAACAAATGTTAGCATAGACTCTTTATTGTGCCACCGCTAGACTGTCTGTGCTAGACAATCTACTAACCCTTTGATCAGACCCTTCCACAAAACAGTCTAATAGAATCTGATTGAGCTCTTCAATATATCATCCTTTGTTCATGATTTAGAACTAATAATCGGAGCTTCGATTATGATCTCTTGAACGTAAAAATCTCAAATATTTGATTCCTGCAATTCGATCCAAGTTCGATCTATATTAATAACTTCTGTAGGAAAAACAATTGAAATGTGGTCAATCTCAAAATGATGAAGAGGGATGAAATTACACGAAAATACTAAAAAATGATAGGAAACTAGTAAAACACATCACGCTATTTGTTGTTTGGCATTAATTCTCGCGGTGCCCTTTACTTACTCACAAAGTTTAATCTATGCCATGCCATCATATGATAAACTAAAGTAACAAAAATGCAATGAATGATCAAGAATGAGTAAGAGTTTTTATTATTCTTTACATCAAGGATCTATTTTACGCAAGTTGTTACGAAATCTTTTGATTGATTGATTCAGCGTGAGCAATAAACAAGCATATATTTTGCCCCGTGCTTTTCTCATCCACATTAATTAATCCCTTCAATCATAATTCATTCGGTACCATCCTTCTCCATCGGTTTAAAATCAATCATTTTCTTCTATTTGAAATTCAATAATACCAAGGTTTTTCCTTTCTACACCTCCACATTTTGTTCCTACAGTCCCTATTTTGATCATTCAGCATTTAAAACCTTTATTAATGATCTGATTTGATACCAGTTAAATTCAACCAACAATAAGCTTCACTAAAATATATTTTATTTCATAATTTTGATATCAAATTAAGAAGTGTACGATAATTCAACTCAACTTAAAAAAATAAAATTTCCATTTATTTATATACTATAAATTAATCTTATCTCAAATTATATAAAACTTATAACAACTTACACATAAATAATAATATAAAATAATTACACTTTTCTAAATCATAAGACACAAACTCTACTTAAAAGATTATGTTGGTTTTAGAGTTATAACCATCCGAACTTGGATGCAATCATTATATGGACTAGATCAATTTAAGACCATAACTTTATAGTTGTTCGTTGATAAATTAAAATATACATGTTTGATATGTTTAATATCTGGTTTAGAAAATCACAGATATTTACATGATTATGACAAAAGAGAGATGTGGAATATATACATTAAGAAATAGTGAGTAGAGAGACTCTTGAATGCTCTGGATAAAATGTGATTTTTGTATCTAAAATCATAGTTATACATAGTGTTGGAATGCTTAGAAGGTTGATATCACCCTGATAGTACAAATGACATCACACAGAAAATGATGGAAATTGTCACCCAATGAAGTCGTGCCACGTCATCAAGTGACAAAGTAGCCATGTGGGTGTTGAACATCACACAGCACTGGTTTGTGGCATCCACTGCGACCTCTCATAATAACCCAAGTTGGAATGATGTTTTGGTAATGTTTTTGATTCTGGGCTAAGTAGCCACTTTCGTTGTTTTGTCTTTCACACGTTATATAGCTAGACGCTTAACTTAAACAAGAGAATTATGATGCTTTTGAATCATTCCAATCAAACTACATGTGAACAAAGCGTCTGTATTAGTCAACTTCGCCCTCCATCATCACATGTAATAATCAAAATATATTATTACTTCTAAATCTTTTCCAGAAACGTAGTCCATTGTTGTGTTATTTATTTATTTATTTATTTATTTTTCTGTTTGGAAATCTCACTGCGGTCTCTATTAGTTGACCTTGTGTTTCGCTTGAGGAACAAGCTACCAAGATAATGGCATATAATTAAAAGACTTACTTCAAGGCTCTTTTGAAAGAGAGATTTTAGCATTCTTCCGTGGAAGATCTAATAAAAACATGTCATCTATAATTATTTTAAATAATATGGCATTATTTTCTGTTAAACATGTATATGTAATTTAAAAGTTAAGAATTTTTATTTTTTTTTGTAAATTAAGCTTAAACTAACCCACTTTTGAAAAAACAAAAAAGTGGCATTCCCAAACCCTATGTAACTTTTGATTTCATCGGTGTGTTGGGAGTTTGAAGGGTTTGACTTGTTTCGATTTATCGTGTTCTTCTATCTTTGATGAATTGCTATGTTGTGCATTGGATGGTCGGCAAGAAGTGGATGACCGAAGTTAAATTGAATGAGCGTGAGTTGCAAATGTTTAAATATGAGTTGAATATCAACTAAAGCAATGTCACAAATTGAAATAATTACACGTAACATGTTTTGATTGGATCTACGTATAAAAACACCGAAATCTCTGGTTTTAAAAGGCAGCAAAATAAAGCCATAATTAAAATACCAAATTTAGTGTTTAAACATTGTGAAATAAAGGTCCCGAAATGTTGAATGGTGTCGCATACGAAGAAAATAATGTATCTGATCGTTTTGATGTTTTTGAATGAGTTAAGAAAAGTGAAGATGGAGGTTGTGACGGTGAGCATACGAGTTGTCTTTTTCCCTGGAAGAGGAAGAAATTGATTGTGAATTGTGTGATGAGAGTATAGGATTGGTGGTGGTGTTTTACCTTCCACACACGTTCATCTTTATCATCTCATCATCATGTGCCACCAAAACACACGTCCAGGTTACCTCCCTCTGCTGCTCAAAATCCGTGACGACAATGCCTTTACTTTGCTCTGCCCTCTTCCCACAAACTAATACATAAAATCTTAAATCAACCCAATCATCTGTGGGTCCAACACCTTCCTCAATCCTTCATCAATCATCATCAACCACCTCATTATTTCATCCACCGCCGTTACCACCTTTTTTCCTTTTCCAAAAAATAAATTGTTCCTTTCAATTTTCACTCTTTAACCTTCCCAAAAAATACCTCATCACTGCGCATGCCTACACGCGTCACCATCCCAACACCTCATACGTGTCACTCAAACAACAACCTCACATAAATATATCAACAAGTTTAGTAATAGAAGTAGCCGATTTATTGGGCTCACACTTACCAAACTTTACCTTACCCAATCCGTCAAATTCCCCCTTTTCCTTTCTTTATGCGCGTATTTATATTAATATTTATTCTAGATAATACCAATTGAATAATTGAATAATCAATAAAAGCTATATTTAGAAAAAGAAAAAGAAAAAGAAAAATCTTGTCTGCACCACCACCACAACTGATCGCGTCCTATATATCCCACTCCCGAACCACCCACCACACTTTCCTTCATTTCACCAAAACCAAACCCTTTTCTCTTTCTCTCAATATATCGCTTTGTCTTTTTCTTTTTTCTCAATTGCTGCGAAAGAAAAGCGAACGGAATCGCGTTTTCCAAAGCTCAAAACCAGACAAACGATGCAGCAGCATCACCAGCGCCCGCAGGTGGAGGTGGAAGAACCTTCTTTCCATCACCAGAAGCCATCCCCGTCTCCCAGTTTCAGCAGCTACTCCTCGGAGACACTCGCCGAGATCGCCGCCAGGGTAATTGAGGAGCTCCGCCGCGACCCTCATTCCGACGACGACGCGCTCTTCCCGGCGTGGGAAAACGACGACGACAACGACTTCACCGTGCAAAACGACGAGTCCACGGCGCAAAACGACGACGATGACAACAGTTTCGAGTTCGCGTTTGTTTCCCACGACTTGGCTTCTCCGGTTTCCGCGGACGACATTTTCTACAACGGCCAGATCAAGCCCATGTACCCAATCTTCGGCGTTCCCTCTCACGACGACGTTTTGAGTGTTCCGAACACTACAGGTAGTACCGCTGCAACTCCGGAGGGGACGGTGAGACGGCGTCGTCTCCCTCTGAGGAAGCTAATGTTCGAGGAGGGTGAAACGGCGTCGTGCTCGTCGTCAACGGACGAGAGCGTTGACCTGGAGGGGGTGGCGGAAGGCGCGTACTGTGTGTGGACTCCGAACGCCGTCGGAAGGGAACGGAAAAAGAGCAACTCGACGGGGTCCGCATCGAAACGGTGGAAGCTTCGGGATTTGCTTCTGAGGAGCCACAGTGAGGGGAAAGACAAACAGCAACAAAAACAACAGCAGCAAGTGGTGTTTCAGATTCCGACAAACAAAGTGAAACCTCAGAACGGAACAGTTGGAACGGAGAATCATGCGGAACAGAACAAGAGGAAGTCTTTCTTGCCTTACAGACCAGAATTGGTTGGACTTTTCACCAATGTCAATGGGCTTGGTCGGAATTTGCGCCCCTTTTGATTTTTCAACGCAATACTATTATTACTTGTTAATTAATCATTAATCCATTTAATATTTTTATTCCCTGTTTTATTGGTACTTGATGTTCTTCATCTTCTTCGGTTTGTTTGCATGTTGTGGAAGTTTTGGGGCGGGTATATTTGTAATTAAAGAGGATGAGATTATTGTTTTTATGATGTATATTCTGCGGAAATTATAAGGTTTTTCTCCACGGTTTTTGCTTTCTTGAAGTGGTAATGAGTTTTGAAGTTTGTGGTGGGGCTAGCTGGTTTGTGTATGAAATGGTGTGGTAGTGGGATTTGTATAGATTGGGTTGCTTTTGGGACTCCTAATTAGTAGATGAGTTTTTTAAGTCTACAATGTATATAAATAAATATAAAGGGAGAATTGCTTTGCAAGTTTAATCAAATTATATTCTATGTTCTTTTTGCTTTTTGTATTATTTTGTCGAGGTTTGATTTATTTAACAGCATATAAAAATGGGTCTTCTTCTAATGAAAAAGAGTGGGTAGTATTATGTTGGTATACCTGAAAAGATCATTTTCTGCGAAGGGGGATTTAGAAAGACTAAGTTTAGGGTTTGGTTGGTTAAAGAATATCATGTCAAAGAGATATTTTTTATTATTTAAATAATCAAGTTAAAAATAATTTTTCTTTACCAATTTTATATTTTATATATGATAAAATAAAACAAAAAATTGTTGTTATATTTTTTGAAGACTTCTTAAGATATATACTTTGGAGTATAAGAGATTGTCATTAAAAGGAAAAAACTCCTTATTGTGCATGTATTTGATTTCACCACACATAAAAAATCTAATTGCAAATATTGAATTTGTTTCGATACAGTGTCATGGCCTCAATAATTTTCTGCTCCAGCTTGAAGTAAGAGAAAATGAAAGTGTTGAGTGAAGTAATATGATATTGAGATTTCAAGGATAAAACAGAAAATGAAAAAAAACATAAATTTATAAAATTGAAAGAAAAAAAAAATAATCGCAAATTATCCCAAGCTAAAATTGGCCAAACTACTTACATGTTTTATGTTTTATAATGAAATCTTTTAATTCGAATCTACATTTTAAGGAAAAGGACTTTCTGTTTTTTCTTGGTATAACTAATCTTTTGAATTTGGAAAAAAAAAATAAAAAATCAGCTTTGGAATTATGTTTAATCTAGTACACAAAAATGAATAATATATAATTAATGACATGCATTGATACACTTAACTACTAAAAAGGATGTGAAAGGCACCTTTAATTAGCATAATAATAAGATTATAGGTAGGAATAATGGTGCGTAATGACTGTTTCAAAAAGAGTAAGATAACGTGTTACATAATTCTTTGTAACCCTTCTCATGCTTGTCTCCGGAATCATATATACCATCAATAATAGATTTTACTGACTATCATTAATTTTCCACAAAAGAAATCATTTACACAATTTTTGTCGATCACATAATATATATATATATATATATATATATATATATATATATATATATATATATATATATATATATAGATATATATATATTGAATATTATGACATTTTGTTACGCTTTGTTTAGTGACTAATATAACATTTAACTTACTTTTTTTCATTAATTACGTCAAAAGCATATACATATTTAATGGAAGGAATCACTATATATTATTCTCAACTAGATACTACATTATAACATTAATTATAAATAGATCAGGTTAAGTCAACTTTGTTAGGTTGAAACCAAAATCAAATACAATAAAATTGAACACAAGATAAAGTATTTCAAGACAACACTAACTTTATTTAATTTTAAATTTATATTTATATAAGTTATTAAAGATTAATTAGATCTTAGTCTAAATTATTTTTAACATTTATTTAAGTTAATATGAATTAAGTCAAGGATAATATAATTTATTTAATATAAAATTATTGTTAATTAGGTTGACACTAATTTTACTTAATTTTAATAATATTTATAGGTATTTAATGTATTTCAAAACAGTATTAATTTTATTTAATTTTAAATTTATATTTGTATAAGTCATTATAGATTAATTAAGTGTTATTTTAATTTATTTTTAACATTTATTTAAGTTAATATGAACTAAGTCAAAGTTAATATAATTTATTTAATATTAATTAAATTTACACTAATTTTACTTCATTTTAGTATATTTATAGTTATTTAATTTAGTGCCAATTTAAAGGACACTAATATAACTTATTTTTAACATTTTTTGAATGTATTGTTAATCTAGCAGACTTTAATCTTAATTTTTTCATGTTTATATTTAGTTAAATTAATATAGGATATATTTTCTTTTACTATTTGTTTAAATTAGTATAGATCTAAATGATAGTATTATATTTTTTTAACTTCTGTTTAAGTTTACATCCGCTTATTCGATACTGATTTTATAATTTGTATGTTTTCGTAACTTAAAATAATGAACATAGAGATAAGTCATAATCTCAAAGTCGAAAAGCCGCACATGCAAATTTGAAAAAATATAAAACTATATTTTACGTATTATAATTTAGTGTCATTTCCATTTCCATATTCATCTGGCTACGAATATTTAATTTACAAATTTGAGAGAAGAAAAACAAAATGAGGATTAAGTTAATTCAAATAACACACCAAAATCTAAATATCATATTTATTTTATATTTTCTCTTCTTGATTCATTGTGTCAACTTGTTGTACGTTATTAGAAAAACAAGAAAAAAAGAGAGTCCATATGGGAATTAAAAGCAAAAATTGAAAATAGATTTTGATCATGGTAGAACTAGTTATTTTGAAAAATATTTAGAAGTTCAACATCAATTAAAAGTAAAATCAATTCATAATATATAATATATAAATAGATACAAACAACTTCACTTCATAATTTAATTAAATTAAGCTAAATTTTCACTTCTTAAAAGATTATTTAATGGAAAGAAACATCAAATCGATTGTGATCGGAAGCTTTTTAATGGAAGAAAAGGTAGTGTATTCCACCACACAAAGAATTCTAACTTCACACTACATATAGTTGACTTTCAAATTAAAAGTTAATGAATTAATATCTATATTTTTAAAATTAAAAAAAAAATAGTAAAGCGTGGATATTATTGGAATTTGCATCGTAATTAAGAGATACCAAATATTCAAAACGATGAATCACATATATAATTAATTAGGATTAAAGAACTTTATTACTAAATAGAATAATTTCGTTCTTGTTACACGTCTCATATTGGTACCAAGTAAAATTCCTGTTGTTCAATCCTTTGTGGGAGCTCAATTTATCACAAATGAAAATATTATTCTCTCTTTATTTGTAACTGTGGAATAAAAAAAAAAATTAAAAAGCAGCAAACTGAGAGAGTATATATATATAAATATATATATATATATATATATATATATATATATATATATATATTTCAATAAAAATATATATTTTTGCAATGAAATAGGGTTATTTTTTAATTAGAAGAATTGTAAATAAAATGTAGGAAGAGGACAAACATTTGAAATAAAGAGGGATGAAGCGTATAGCACTGGTTTTGTGGCTTTATTTGAAAATTGGAATTATATATGTGAAGGCATAAGTTGACAATATTTGTAATTTTTGCAGTTTTGTGGATTGTTTAACGCGCTTTAAACTCTGATTAGAAGAATGTGTTCCAATTAAGAGTAATAGTCGAAGACGCGAAGAATAGTAAGAGAAGTAGGTTACTGGATCCGTGTACGTTATAATTTTCTCGCTAACTTTTTAATAAACCTATTATTTTATTATTTGATTAAGGCTTAATCCAAAAATAAGACCAAATGTGTACATCATTCTTCCGTGTAAAGCAGGTGTAGTAATGTGTTTAGACAATTTAGAATTCAAATATCATTTAATATAGGATTTTAAATAAATATTAACGTGTTTAGTTTCATTATAAAACATTGATTTTAAATACGTGTATATGTATACGACTAAAACAAAAATTAAGAGATTGATTAAACAGAAAAATGCATCACACTTATATTTAATTTCTAAGCCTAGAATAATGAGTTTCAACAGCTTCAACAACTTTAATATTTGAAAAATTATTTTTTAATAAAATTTTTTTGACAAACTTTTGATAATACATATGTTTGTGATGACACTTCAATGGATAAAAAAAGGTTTAATGTAATTTGAAAAAAAAATTAACGTCACTAACACAAAATAGCCCTATAACGTCACCCATATAACGTCTGTCCAGAAAAAGTCCCACGTTAAAAATGATCGATGACATTTTTGTAAATTATTTGACTTTTTTAACGTCTGCCCATTCCAACACGGACGTAATTTAACGTCTGACCCACAGTATCCCGATGTTATGTAAAAATTAACGTATGAGCTCTTTGTCCCCGACTTAATTTAATGTCTGACCCACTCTGCCCCGACTTTATTTAACGTCTGACCCCCCTGCACTGACGTTAAGTAACGTCTGACCACGCAGCCCCGACGTTAATTTTTGGGTTTTCTCTACGCGAAACGCAGAAACCCTACTTGTTTCATCGCGCCACCAATTTTTCACAAAGCTTCTCCGTCGGCGACCACCATTCCGAGCTCCTCTAGGTAATTTTCGAACGTTTTTCACATCAAACTTGTTGGGATTTGATTGTGGATTGATTTTAGGCGTTTTGAACCGAATATTTTCCGTTTTCATCCCCGTTTGCAGTGTTTTGCGATCCTTCCCGTCGTCGACCATTATTACGACCTCCTATAGGTGAGTTTCGAACATTTTTCACCACCAAACTGGTTGGAATTTGATTATGGATTGATTTTAGGCGTTTTCAACCGAATATTATGTGTTTTCATCCCCATTTGCATTGTTTTGAGATTATTTTGCTTGTTATCTCTTTTTCATTATATGTATATAATTGTTTGGTTTTTTTATTTACAATTATAATTTTTATCTTAGACTATTTGTTTTTAGTTTTTTTGGCCTATTTCTTTTTTTTTTTTTTTTTTTTTTTTT
>Ga0209589_1012021_pt1 | contig 11912 bp, 6 predicted proteins | sample CowpeawhiteBW_FD_187525 | JGI IMG/M metagenome (GOLD analysis project Ga0209589, IMG submission 187525) | Root nodule microbial communities of legume samples collected from California USA - Cow pea white BW (SPAdes) (version 2) | ecosystem: Host-associated > Plants > Roots > Nodule | place: USA...
CAACCATAGTTAGGTTTTTTTTTTTTTTTTATATTAGAAACAATAACAATATTAAAATTATGATGTACGTATAAATTTTACAAAATTTAAAATAAACATGATTACGCAGGTTTTCAAAATAACACATTTTTTATAACCTTTTTTTTTTCTATAATCATTGTATCGAACATTAAATGATATGAGATTTTTTTTTCTCTCGTTTCGAGATAATTTATTTACTTTCATAACATCATTATCATTTTCTAGTTTTGTATTAGGTATTAGAGTTATCTCATGGAGAGTGATGATTCCATAACAAAAACATATAAGATGTGAAAGTGATATGTTTGAATTGAAGTTGCCGAATATTAGCAAACATCACAGTGTCATACTAATTTTGTAACTGTTAGAAACACGTCTTCATCAAAATTCTAAAATCATATACAAAACCTTACCATAGTGCTAATTATTAAAACGACAAGTTATTTGTTATCCCAAGCCATTACTTTTTCAGATAATAGGAAACTCCAGTTTTTTTTTTCAAAAGCAATATATATAATAATATTAAATTTAAAATACTTTTTTGTCCCAATTTTCGTCAAGTTTTGTCAACTAAGTTTTAATTTTGTTTGTGTTCAATTGAATTATTTTTTGCTAACACCGTTTAAATCATTAACGGTCATAAATAGTGACCGCCACATGTCACTTTGTGATTTTTTTAATTTTTTTAAAATTTTTTTAAATGTCCACGTGTCAACCTAGAAACATGTCACGTGTCAAAGTCAATGTTCTATATTCAATTTGGTTCCTATATTTGTTATTTATGTTCAATTTAGTCCTAAATAAAAAATAAAAAATAAAAAATAAAATAAATAAAATAAAAAACCACGAAGTGACACGTGATAGTCAGTGTTCATGATCGTTAATGATTTAGATGGTGTTAAAAAAAATGATCAAATTGAATAAAATTGACAAAAATTAGGACTTATTTAAACATAAAAACAAAATTAGAACTTATTTAACAAAATTTGGCGAAAATTGGGAAAAAAAATATACCCTATGACTAATTATAGAGTGTCTCAAAAATTAGTAAATTATTTAATATTTTTTTACATCGGAAGTGGGAGGAAAAGAGATATGTTGTTTTTGACTAAAATGTGAGAAAGTGTGGCCATAGGTAACATATATACACTCTTATTTTGAATCCATCTACTGCTATATATCCAGAAGTTAGCAGAAAAGATAAAGAAAGATTGATTGCTTCATGTCTCATAAAAAATAATAATGACTTATCCTCCTTGTCACAGTCAATTAAATACGTGTAAATTAGAAAACAAACATGCGTGCAAAAAACTGAATCCAAAGTAAAGAAAAGCTTAACTTTTTAAACTGGTCAACTTTTAATCATCAATGCAACTGGCGTAGGAACTTTGTTTGGAAATAAAAAGAAAAAGTGTGCATGCACACAAAGGCATATATGGATAAAGGAAACAACATTATGCACTTTCATAACTGTTAATCAAGTTTCAGATAATGATTTGCAAACTAATTTAATCAAGTTTATATAATCTTCATACATTAATTTGTTAAGAATTTAAGTCTGAGTCTAAATTTCATATTGATTAGAATCGAGAAAAGTAGAGCACAATATAAGAATAAAGATTCATAAATTTATTGTCTTAAGATTTTGAATTGATAGTGGTGTCAATATCTTATGTAGTTGAGCTCAGATCTCATTGATGTTTGTTCTCTCCAATAAAACTCTCTCTATAAACCTAACATAATTAACCTTGATTAATTAACTTTAGCTATAGAACACCACAATGAGTAAGAGGTTCTAAAAATTGAGCCATAAAAAGTTAAAGTTGGTGGATATGGATGAGTAGTGGATCTCATATTAGGAAATCACAAGAAAAATGAAGTGAAAAGCATGAACATAGGTGTGCTTTTTTGTTTTTGTTTTCTTACCTAAGAAGATAAGCAAGTTGAATACCATTCATAGCTTTTGTTTTTGGTGCTCCCTTGAGAAAGGAGAGGAATGATGGTAGGGTTGTCCTTTAAATTATGAAAGGTATGTGTAGCTTTTGTGGCATAAAAAGCCAAGTTTGTTTATTAGTTGGTAAATAACCCTTCTTGGGATCATCATCAAGGGAAATAATAATGACATTGTTTTTAACTTCATTCTAATCCATCTCATAAGAGGAATCCAATGAGGAAGTGTTTTATTTTTTTATTTATGTGAATTTTGGGGAAAATGAAATAGGGTATTATCTTATACTTGAAATGAAATAGGTTGGATTGAAAACTTTAGAACATTTTAATTTTGAAATGATGTGTTTTTTACACTACAGGAAATCTTTAATCAAGAATAATTATTTATTATAATGATTAATTTGAATATCAATTTATAAATCAAAGATTATTAGTATTTAAAATAATTTCTAATATGAATAAAAAATTATAGTTGTTTTGTGAATTAGACTCTACTAAATTGGTATCTAACATTAGTTATAAAATATTTTGTTTTGGATAATTTATTTTTTCTTGAATATTATGATTTTACGTAGAATTTGGTGTATGATAATGTTGATCTTATATTTAAGCATAATTTTAGTATTTATTAATTTAAACTAGTACTAGATTTTGATCTTTTGCCAATCTTGTGCAGCTTCTTGAAAGTAATTGCAATCAAAGGATAGAACGCATAGAAACTCAACTAATTTAAAAATAAAAACATATATAACATCGATTATTTATGAATTCTTTCATTAACAATGTTACATGATACGATATATCTTTTCAAATCTATTATGACTAAACCTATTAATGTAAAAAATGTTGAATTTATTATGATGTTAATATTTACCTTTGATAAAAATCGATAATATTATTAGAAAATAATCAATGTGAAAAGGTAAAGTAGTATATTAAGATGATATTTTTTTTGGATGCATTCATTATTTAAGAGAAATATGAAATAAGTATTAGAGGGTGATTGCCTTGTTTTTTTTTTGAATGATTGAAATGATAGAGAAGGAGGATTAGCAAGATTCGTAATAATTGTCATTCATCTGGAGTCTGAGTGAAATTGGAGGATAACAAATGCTAAATGACTAATTTATTATCTTCATATTTATTTTTTTCCATACCACTCTCGTCATATTTACTTATTTTCTACATTCCATATTAAATTTATTTTCATACAAAATATATTGTATTATTCATTTTTTTAAAATAATTTTTATATAATTTCAATCATCGAATAAAATTTATAAAAAAAATTCTAAATCATTTATTTATAATTTTATATAATCTATAACAATAAGGACATTTTAATAATCTAACTTTTTTATCTATTAATTTTTTTTTCAATAAGTCAATTCAGTCACAAACTTCATTCTTTCATCCACTCTAAAATTATTTTTAAATCCTTTAAAAGAAACAATATCAATTTCATTCTCTAATCTCTCCGATCTCTTCGTCTCTCTCTTCCTCTCCCTCAAATCATTTTTCTAAAAAGAACACAACTGAAATTGTTTGGTTCACAGAGAAATGTTTTAAGTTGTGCAGCTCAGAGAGAAAGTTTCTACAAAAATCAGATCATAAACACTTGTTAAGAAATCGATCTACTCGATCTACTCATACTTTGTAAGTGTAAATTAAAAATGAATGGCAAAAGAAGATTGAAAGAGAGGAATATATGACAAAGAAGGTGAGGACAAAGAAGGAATTGTTGTTGACGTTGTTTGTTTCTCTATAAGACATGGAAGAAAAAAATAAAATAAGAAAATATGGGTGCGTCTGCTACAAAAGACACACAGCTTCCGACAAAGATATGGGCATTAAAGTGTAGACAACACCATTCTCATTCTCACCTATTCTACTCTTCTACCCACCTTTTTTGACACTTCCTATATCTCAAAACTGAATATCAACATGAATGGAGAAAACCATAATTTTATAAATTGTTCCCCATAATCTCTGTCACGACACTCTAAATTAGCTCGAAATTTAAGGGTTTCTTTGTTTTTTTGCGACATCAAAATGCGGTACGAGGGAATGTTTGCCTCTGGAATTAATGTTCAACACGACAATAATATTATTGTATAATTCGTTTCTGATGCCAAAGGAATATTTTCACCATTGGTTTTTGTTCATTGTTCATTTCCTTTTTTTGTTGTATCTGATTAAGAATGTTCATCGAAACTATAAGTCACAAGCATGTGTAAAAATATTTTTATGTCGCTAGGATAGAATAGACTCTAATTTGACTTTAATATCAGGTTAGAAATAGGCTTTAAACCTAACTCAATCTCACAAAACTGACGTATAAAGTCAGGTTTGTACCTCACTCATATATTATAAATTAGTCTTTATCTCTAGTCCTAGTGAAACTTTTAACACTACCAAATATTCAACCATGACGAAGGAAAAATCTATATTCGTGACTTTCTTTTCTCTCTCACTTTTTTAATATTTTTTAATATCCAAATATGAATAACAAGTTTTTAATTCATTGATTTGATCTGTATTTAAAGTTTCCACAAACGTAGCTGAGACGTTACAATTAAATATACGACACAAAAATAACTATCACTATCAGATTTAAAACTATGTTCTTGGTCGTTCAAGGATGTCACTGTTAACTGGAATTAACAACTTCTGACCTAATTAATAAATAGTTGAATATTTTCAATCTGTTAATTAGGGCTACCTGACTTACACAAATAAAAAGATGTTAAACAATTATACAACCAATCCTTAATTTTTATCTAGAATAAACTATGTAACTACTTCTTAAATCGTATTTACTGCATAATGATTGTTAATTGTGTTTATATATTGAAAATATTATTCTTTTAAGATAGACAATTAAAAGGGATTAAATGTTTATTTTTCTATATTAATGATTATTTAATTACTATATTTTTTTTGTTCATTTTAGAAGATAATATCTAAATTAGAAATTTTAATTAAATTTATAAATATACGTTTATTTCTTAAAAATACGATGTTTTCTCTATTTTAGTTTGTAGGAAAACTACCTAAAAAAAATACTTCAAATATTTTCACTTTTAACAATTATTATTGTTATTGTTTTACTTAAGCGTACAAAATATATTAGAATTAAATAAAAATAAAGACATATTATCTTTATTTCATATTTATTGTCATTTACATTAAGACAAATAGATTAAACAACATTTAATAAATATACAATATTAATGACACTTTAAATTGATAAAAATATCAATAATTTAAAAAATAAAGAAAATTAAAATATAGTAGATATGAAAGGAATAGAATAACTAAAGAATTTTATTAAAATAAAAAATGAAATGTTACTATCGAATATAAAAACAACTTATAAAGTTATAATCATGTTTGGTGGATTTTCCTTTTGCTCATTTGGGTAAGAGATTCAATTGGGATACCCAAAAAGAATGTCTAAAAGTTTTAGGTCATAGTTTTAAATTCATGAAAACTGGCAACTATTTTCTTGGAGAAACAAACATAAGTGATGCCATGCCCTAGACATTGACCTCTTTGGTGTGTGTGATGCAAGTTCAAATTGTTCCTCCTCTATTTGATCGAGGAGAACAGATATTAATAAGATCTGATTCCAATCATATAAAAAATTGACATTATTCTCAACTTAAAACTTCAAGATAATGGGTTTACGAGTCTTTATTTTTATATAGTGTTCTAATTTCTTATTTCTAACCAATGTGAGACTTAGACTCACACTTAGATTCCTAACATATGTATTCATCGATTAAAACTCATCTTGATATCATAATATATTATCTTCATATTAATTTAACTTTTTTCGTAATATTAAATAGAATTATTTGTATGGTTTTAGTTCTCAAAATATAATTAATATGAAGAACTTTATACATGAAAAATAGTACAGAATTTTTTTTTCTTCTAAATTTGTATCAACCTAACCAGTTAGAGTATTGAGAGAAATTGTTTTGTTGTTTTAGTCAGCATATCGACAAATCTTATACGCGTGTTTGAAGTTAGCTTACAATTAAGAGCATATTTCTCTTCAAAAACCAATTGGGTCATCGACAACATTACTAAAGTGGTGTTTCATTAGTCAATGATGGAATCGTTAACCAAGAGATTTTAATTGACTTATATATGGCTTTTCCAATGCATTGCAAGAATAATAAAGAGGCTATATAATATTGAGCTGAGTTGCTTTATAACATCTTTTGACAAAAAATAATTATTTCCTTAAAAAAATATTTCTTTGCACAACTTAATAATATCATCAAATTAATTTTAGAACTATAATTTTAATAGTTTCCAAAGTGTTGGGCACTCAAAATAATTTTTCTATCGGCAATAAAAAAATATATAAATGAAGCAATTGGGTAACCCATACAAAATCAAAGGGATGACTAAAAGATATAAATAATTTGATACAATTATGAAGTGATACGTATAAAAAATTCAAAAAATTCAAAAAAAAATTCAAAATAAATATTAAAAAAATTTAAAAAAACCAGAAATTGACACGTGACATTGACTTTAACACCGTTTAGTCAAACTAACGGTGAGGACCAAATTGAGTCATTTTTAAGAAAATGAGAACCAAATTAAGACAACGAAAAACTTGAGGACCAAACTGAAATTTCATGACAAATAGAGGGACCAAAAGAGTAATTTAACCAAAAATAAATTATTTTTTAGTTTATACATTTTCTTATATTAAGGCATTTTAAGGTAATTGATCAATTTAATAAAATACAAATATTTATGAAGTAAGCAAACATATAAAACTCATGTGCTTCCCTTAAAATGTATAATAATATATGTATTATAAAAAAAATATAATATAAAAACAATAACATATTTTCAAAATATATATTTACATCATTAAAATAACTATATGCAAAATCTTCACTAACGTGCGTTACACATACTACTATCAAACGACAATGTGGAAAAATTAAAAAGAGAAAGATAATTACATATGTGAATGAGATTGATAGTTAGCTTCACACACACACAATATATAAAAGAATTCAGTTAAAAACATTAATAATAAAATACATTTAAAAAGACATCTCAAATTATTGAGAATTTAAAATATTTTGTATTCACATATATAGTTTAATATATATGCGAAAAACAAAATGCAATGTTCACTTTGTGTATACATACTGCTCATTCATATCACATTGAAAGAGCAGAAAACTATGATCATTACCTTTCTAAAATCATATTTAATATGCGAAAAATCGTGTAACGAAACATGGAAAACATTATAATTTTGTACTAAAAAAACTGAATAACTAAATTTTTAAGATAATTTTAATATAAATTAATATAGTTTTTTTCTTAATTAATTACTTGATTTCAACATACTTCTTAATTTATTTAAACAATATACTCGAACTCTTTAAGACATTGTTAAGAATAAAAGTATCTATAACTTAGCACTAAACTAACTTTCTGTTGATTAAATATAAAAGCAACAGTACAAATCTCTTAGTGTTTACACTCTAAAGCTTTTTTTATAATCCTAAAGTGGATGAGAATGTACAACACTGGACTGTTGACTGTTCTAAACTCTTTCGTTGACTCAATCGAATTGAATGCTTCATCACTAGAAGGTTGATTACGATTAAGGATCTATGTGTAAATGAAGTGCAAAAACAATTATTAAATGTTAGTATTATTTCATCAAGATGAATATATATATATATATATATATATATATATATATATATATATATATATATATATATATATATATATATATATAATATTATCCACAATCATGAGCGTAGGTTAAAATTAACGAACTATAAGAAATTTTAGTTACAGATACAAAACCGAGTAATTGAATTCAAAAAGCTGGTCAACAACACCTCATAGAGATATATCACTTTGTGAATGGCATGTAGAATAGTAGGAAAAAGAAAATTACAGCAAGCATACACTATAAAATATGAATAGCCTTAAATATGTTTTTTGTCTCTCAAGTTTCAGTGAAATTTGAAATTAGTCTATCTTCAAAATTTTTGATCAATTTAGTCCTTCATCTTTAAAAATACGTAAATTTAGTCTTTTTAACCAAATTTTGTTAAGTTCATATGATTTTTAAAATGTTAAATAAACTTAACAAAATTTGGTAAAAATGACTAAATTCACGCATTTCTAAAGATGAATGACTAAATTAGTATAAAATTTCGAAAAAAAATTAATTCTAAAATTCACTGAAACTTGAGAGACAAAAACCTATTTAACCCATATGAATATTATAGTTTGTAATTCATAATCACAATATGTAATTAGACCATTAAATCTTTAGTTCATGTCAAAATATGACACACACTAAATCGAATTATTTAATACTACTTAAAGAGTAATGATTTTCTAGTCAAGCACAAATAATAAGGTGAGTGTTTAGCTTGTAGAAGTCAAAATTTTGGCAAACTTTAGAGAGGTTCTTCTTTAAATTTCTCATTGTAGTTTTTTTTCTTTTAGGCCTTTCTAGTGCGCCACGTTGGTAGATATGATAGGGGAAAAATGTTCTCAAGAGTGATTTTTCTTGTTAATTATATATATGTAATACATATATTTTTTGGAATTTTATAATTATGGGAATTCCTACCACCTTTTTCTGTCCCACTTTAAGATAAAGCAAAAGCAAGCGGGGGAAATAGAAAAGCAAAGAAAGAAAAGAAATAACACGAAAGTGATGAGAAAGAAAAGAAAAGCAATAAAGAAAGTAAGCAACAAAGACAAAGGTTCTCAAAACTCCATAATTATTCAAATTAATTCCTTCAAACGGGTCGTGTGTGTAATTCCCCTACTTAATCACCCTTTCGAGGACCTCTCAAAAATTTTCTACAAAGAAAAGGGAAAGAGAAAGATCACACACAAAGAAAGAGAACACCACACACACACACACACACATCTTTCTTTTGCTAACAGCTGAAAAATTTTCTCAGAAGCAACAGAAGGCATGCATAGAAGTGTTGTTCAGAGCTCACCAGTGCAACAAATGATGGCTGGAAACCCTAACTGGTGGAACATCAATATCAACACCATGCCTCCACAACAACCTTCTCCTTTCTTCTCCTCTCCTTCAAACTTTCCCATCCCTTATGCTGCTCCTTCTTCTCTTCCCTTTCCTTCTTGGAACGAAAATCAAGACCTTCCTGAATCATGGAGCCAGTTACTCATGTATATTAATCAATTTCTCTTTCTTTTCTTCCTTCCTTCACACACACACAAAGTAAACTAATAACATGCTTGCATGGCGAAACTAACTTTGTTTGGTTAAGGAAGGATCAAAATCTAACTTTTTATCTCTGTTATAGGAGTGGAGTGGTGGATGAACAAGGAAAAGTTGGGATGGGACAGTTTCAGACGAAGAAGATGGAGAACTGGGAGGATCAAATGCTAGGTCAAGCTCAAAACGCTTCTCTGGTTGATGTTAAACAAGAAAATTCGGTTAACAGTTATGTATATGGCCATGGAAACGAAGAGCTTCAGTCATCAAAACCATCTTGGTCTCCGAAATCATCATGTGCCACAAGTTTCAGTAGCAACATGTTAGATTTCTCTAACAGTAACACAGATGCAAGACATCCTCCACCAGATCGATCTTCTGAGGTAACAAAACAAAGATATTATTAGATTTCATTCATACACAGTTCAGATTCCTTCACTGATTGATGAGAATCTACAACTACAATCTTCTTATTTCCTTTACCTTTTCCTTTCCTTCTTGGTCAATGAGATGAACAAAACCCACTTTTCATCCAACTTTACTAATTAAGACCCAGAAAAAAAGCTTTCTTGTAATATTTTTTCATACATAATCTAAAGGCAAGATCTTTCCCTATCTTTGTATAGATCAAAACCATGATTAATTAATCTTCTTTGAATTGACGCAGTACTACACCTACTTTACCAATGTTTTTACATCAATTAATGAAGTAAAAGATTCTCATTAATTTTGCTGCGTTGTGTTCGTTAAAATTTGAAGAAGAATCTAATCTAATAAGAAACCTCTTTGTTTCTCTAAGTGCAATAGCAGTGCAGGTGGTGGGGCACTGAAGAAAGCTAGGGTTCAACCCTCTGCTACAACACAGGCTACATTCAAGGTAAAATGCAAACTACCAGACAGAAACTTCCAACCCCAACTCTCTTTCAGACACACAAACACATGTGGGGTGTAACTGTTGTCTTTCTTTCTTGTCTAATTCTCAATCATGATTATTCTTTTTTCTCTTGCTTCATCGTCATTTTACCATCTCAGAACCAGAATCGAACACACCCATATGAAACAACAAAATATAACCAAATTTTTAGCATGTGCGCATGTACGACATATTTATATCTCTTCCTCTTCTCATTTTCAGGTTAGGAAGGAGAAGCTAGGTGACAGAATTACAGCTCTTCATCAACTCGTTTCCCCATTTGGGAAGGTAATAAAAACCTAACCTTTTCGAATCAAATTACACCATCACCATACTTTTTTTTTTAATTATTAAGTTGTCTAAAATTATTGTGATTTTTTTTTTTTAACTCTGTAGCACACCCTTTTTAAAAATAAATTATCAGATAGTCCAAGACTGTAATGGTCCCCTCTGATCTATATTATGATAAAAAAAATGAAAATGTCACTAAATTTTTTTTTATTAAACTAAATGTATACATGAATTAAATTAATCAGAAATGTACGACCGGGTTAAAAATAGCATCAGCATTCTTCATATAGAAAGATCCAATAATAAAAGTTTACCCATATCCACATCTTTAAGAACACTTTTTGCAGTAATAATTTTTTTTCCTTTGCTTTTTGTACATGATATTTTAGAGAAGAAGAAGAAAAAAAGGTTGGTTCATAACGTAATATATATAATTTTGACTGGGAATAACGCTGGTGTGTGTGTGTATGGGTGTGGCATATTTCACTTTTGCAGACTGACACAGCCTCTGTCTTGTTAGAAGCTATTGGGTATATCAGATTCCTTCAGAGTCAAATTGAGGTGATGTTTCTTCTCCACTCTTTACTTTCCCAAACAACCACGAGCCTCTGATGCACGCTGCACGCTATTAAAGCTTCATTTCACATTACAGCATTGAAATTGATCCAATGCATTTTTTTTTTCACAGATAAAAAGAGACAACAAGTGCATGCACTATACTCTTATTAATATGATATACAAATTGTTATAAAAATTATAAGTTTTCATATTTGTATTATTCCAATGAAAAAAAAAATTGATCAGTAAAGTTCTAAACATGCTCACTTTTTCCCCCAACAGGCCCTTAGCTTACCATACTTGAGCGGTGGACCAGGGAGTGGGAGGCAGCAGAATTCTGTAAGAAATACCATAAACTCATCATTTCTGGTTTAAAAAACATGGCAGTAATTAAAAACAGTGGTTTTTCTCTAATTGTCTAAATAAAGATTATCATCCACTTCCTTGTCCCATGTTGTTTGTCTTTTATAATGATGAATGTATGTTAATTAATTACTCAAGTTATGATGACACCTTTGTTAAGATATGTTTTAATATTTTAAAGTGACGGATATTATTTTAAGATGAGAAAGAAATAGGAGCATATATAAAGCCATTTTTCACGTCCCAAAGCAAGAAGAATAATCACTTTCACTATCTTCTCTCTCTCTCTCTTTCTATATCTCTTCCCCTTTCTGCTTCCTTCTTCTCTTGCATGTGCACGAGTGTACTGATTAACGAGTAATTATGTGACACTTATTGAGTGATGATTGTAATTATTTAAATTTAGGTTCAAGGAGAGAAGAATTGTATATTCCCTGAAGACCCTGGTCAGGTATATATGCTTTTTCCATTGGATCAATTAACTATATATACATACACCTTAATCTTACATATTCATTTGTTTAAGTGTGTGAAAAAAAAAAAACATAC
>Ga0209589_1012025_pt1 | contig 11908 bp, 7 predicted proteins | sample CowpeawhiteBW_FD_187525 | JGI IMG/M metagenome (GOLD analysis project Ga0209589, IMG submission 187525) | Root nodule microbial communities of legume samples collected from California USA - Cow pea white BW (SPAdes) (version 2) | ecosystem: Host-associated > Plants > Roots > Nodule | place: USA...
TAGCTGTTGATTTCAGTACTGGTGATGATCCTTGGCCTATATTCAAGTTACAAAAGGAGTTCAATGCCCCAGGAAAATCACCACCTTTGTCAGCGTAAGTGTACTCCTATGAAGTATTATTTTTTTATATCAAATGCTAAATACTCAAAGTGCTTATCATATCAGCGAGTTTTACACTGGGTGGCTTACACACTGGGGAGAGAAGATTGCCATGACAGATGCTGATTCTACAGCAGCTGCGCTAGAAAAAATTTTGCGAAAAAATGGTTCTGCAGTCCTCTATGTATGTCTCAATCTCTACCTTTCTACCGTTCGAAAATCACATTCTGAATAATCCTCGTGGTTTGGGTTTTCTAATTTTCAGATGGCACATGGTGGGACTAACTTTGGATTTTATAGTGGAGCCAATACTGGTGTAGATGAGGCTGACTACAAACCTGATCTCACTTCTTATGATTACGTTAGAAACCTTTTAACCCTTATGTTGCACCTTCCATAGTGAACTGTCATATGCAAACTGGACTGACTATCACATATCCAGGATGCACCAATTAGGGAATCTGGTGACGTTGACAATTCAAAATTCAATGGTATGGATGTAATGTTTCTCACTCATTTTCAAGCTATCAATACTCTGTTGTACATTTAGTTTTCAAAATGTCTACTATTTTGCAAATCTTTAGCCTAAAAGCACTCTGTCATGCTGTGGAAGAAAGTCAAATAGAAAGTGAGCCTAAATGACACTGTCTGGATATCCTAAATACATCCAAATTCTACCTTTTAATATCTAATTATGTCTTTCTATGTTTTATGCTTTTTCATGTTTACTATATTGTTATGAACTTAGTCGAGGTTTCAAAATCAAACCCTCTGTAACTTGGGCTTCCAGAATTAAGAGATTACTCCTGTTTTATAGGTAAAAGAAATATGATTTTGTTGCAGTTTGTGTTCGTTAGAGAAACAAAACATTCTGCATAAAACACATTCGACAAAAGCAGGTTTCAAGAAAGTTATACTTTCTCACCATCACCCTCTCACATATTATGAATGGAACTTTACAATCTATAATGTTTAATAATTTAATTACTTCTGTACTGGCATAAAATATCCTATATGCAGTTGAAGAATGTCTTCTAAATGATCCAAACTATAATTCTTCCCCTTCTCGTTTTGTTATTATTTGTTAAACTCTGTTACTTTCACTGTAATCATCCAAGCAAAATTTTAAATTTGTGCTTGCATATGTTTCAGCTATTCGAAGGGTTATAGCCAGATATAGCTCAGTACCTCTTCCATCTGTTCCCTCTAATAATGAAAAGGCAAGATATGGACCAATTCACTTACAAAGAAAGGCTTTTTTATTTGACACGTTTGATTTCACCAATTCCACTAATGTGTTTGAATCTGAAACTCCAATGCCAATGGAGTACGTGGGCCAGGTATGTTTTTCTTTTCATAACGGTGAAAGATTCCTAAATTCCTAAACTGTTCTATTTAATATTAACCTTTGCGTTCAGTTGTTTGGTTTTGTATTGTATATCACTGAATACCGAGCGAAGAGAGGTGGAAGAATTTTGTTCATACCAAAGGTGCTATTTTAATTCCTTCGTTAGTTCTCATTTTGTTTTGTAGCTCCTTTCTTTTGACACTATCGTCTTATTTCTATTACCCATAGCTAGAAAGTTTACAATAATGTCTCATCAATATAGCTTCTCTAATACAATAATATGCAGTTACATGACAGAGCTCAAGTATTTATTTCATGCCCTTCTGAAGAAAATGGTGCTAGGCCAACTTACGTTGGAACTATTGAAAGGTGGTTAAATAACAAACTAAGTCTCCCTGGTGTTAAATGCCATTCTAACATCAACTTATTTATTCTGGTATGTATTCTTATATTATTTTGTAAGAAAAATAATTTTGGCAGATTTTTAGTTCATGGGCTTATGTCGTGGACTAAGCAAATATCAGTTTTGATTATTTTGCTTTGTGGGAATTCATGATTTGGTCTTCGTCCTCCATTGTGGAGATAATAAGAGAGTACCAGAGAATTTAAATATCAAGGATAGTTTAAATATTTATTGACGACTTGAACTTTTGGTTTCAGTAGTACTTAAAGAGAACCACAAGTCCATTACACCTTTTGCTTTACGCTAATCAAAGAAGTTAACGTAAATAATTGTTAAAAATGTTGGTTTTAGTACTTCAATTTTTTTACACGTTAAATAAAATATATTTTGTTAAAAAAAATTACCATTTCAATTATTTCGAGGAACCAAACTATATTTACTTGATGAATAATGTAAGATTTATTATGTTTTTAGTCTCTAAAATTTGGAGTGAATCATGTTTTCGCTCTCTAAATTAAAAAGATAGTATATTTAGTCTCTCAAATTTGTAAAAAATGATTTTAGTTTTTAAACACTAAATTTGAGACGTAAAACAGTTTTTTTTAAAAAAGTCATTTTAGTTGTTCAACTTTAATGTGTAGGGATTAAGATCACATATTTCTACTTCAAGAATCTAAAAAATGATTTTTGTTTTTTTTAATTTGATGGACCGTAATTATATTTACTCTAAATTCAGGGGGCTTAAATACCTAAGTAATTATGTATTTCTTAATTTCTACTTGTAAAGTGAGCCATTTGAATTAGCCTAATAGTCAATATTAGAAGTTAGTTGCTGAATTGATACATTATTTATTGGTTAACTTCTTACTTTAGTTGTATAGTTTGTTATCCCTGATTGTGATAAATCAAGATGCCTCAACTTCTGAGCAGTTTCCTTCAGCTTATAACATGTTATGGGAATTATTCAAATATTTTCTTCTGCATTTTGTAGGTTGAAAACATGGGTCGTGTAAATTATGGGGCTTACATGTTTGATAGAAAGGTATATGTCATCTGAAGCTGATGCTCTAAATGTTTGATGGTAATTGGTTGATGTTTGACACAACTTCTACAGGGAATTCTGTCTTCAGTTTATCTGGACGAGGAAAAAGTAAAAGGGTGGAAAATGTTTCCTATTCCTTTACACAACCTGAATGAAATGTCAACCTACAATCCAATCACCCAGGCTTCCTACTCTGCATTCAGTGAAATAATATCATCCAGAAAAAAGTTTATTTATAAGCATGGTATGTACTGAAATACATTCTGGGTGTATGGAGAGATGCCTTTTTCTATCATTAATGCTCATTTGTATCTCGTAATTTTCTCAGTCATCACTTTCATGGTATTAGAAATCGTTGATATTTAGTATTAACCAATGAGTTTCTTTTCCTGCAGAGAATACTTCCAAAGAACCAGCATTTTATTCTGGGCACTTCTCAATTGATAAATCAAATCAGGTCATGGATACGTTTATATCACTCAGCAATTGGGGGAAAGGAATTGTGTTTGTTAATGACTTTAATATAGGAAGATACTGGCCGGTAAAGTAAAATAGTATTCTATTCCTCTTAAATAAATTATAATTGTGATTATGTTGCATAATTAACATTTTTTACGTTCCAAAACTACAATTGTTTTAAACTTTGGCACATCCATTAAAGAAAGTCCACTATTATATGTAGCAGTTTTTTGAAATTCAATGCATTAGTAGATAGATATAGATAGGGGTATAACTAAAAAAAATATTACAAATGATGTTATCCTGGATTTGTAAAACATCTTTAGTTTTGGAAAAACGGAATTGTTAAAACAACTATAATTTTACAAGATTTTAGAAGGGAGAATTAAATTCTCTAACAATGATGTTTTTGCTTTGGTTCTTTGATAGTTGAGAGGACCACAATGCAATCTCTACGTTCCTGCACCAATCCTAAAGCAAGGAGACAACTTTTTGGTATGTTCCCGAAATAGCTTAAATTTGACTCTAACACCTATATTTGTTTTATGTGATGTAAATTTGCTAAGGTAAATGTAACTCTCTACTCATAAATGTTTCTATTGGAGATGTTACAACTCTAAGCACATGGTTCTTCCAACTATTAATATTGTCATTTATCTCAAAAAAAAGTTATATTCACTTAAGAGAATCACATTTAAATTTGATTACATTCTCCTCAACCAATAATGTGCAGGTAATACTTGAGCTGGAATCTCCAGATCCTGAACTTGTGGTACACACAGTGAATGAGCCAGATTTCACATGTGGCTCAAGTGGGAAGAGCCTTCATCAGCTTTAATAACATCTCAAAAAATGTATGACTGTTGAAAATACTTTAAGAAGTTGGAGTTCATTAGAATTTCTTACCTTCAATTTGATTTTAAATTACTGCAAATATAATATGATAGATTATATAACTATTGAAACATTAACCATTGACTCCTAATTAATAGCTATGATTGAGTAACCAAAATTAATTTAGCACTACACTTAAATTTATTTACATTAAAGTAACTAAACCATAGCATTTAATAATGTGTTTGAAACACTGTTGTATTCTCACATTGTCTCAGTAGTTTCCCTCTTGCAGAGTAAATTCAGTCAAGAGATAAATATTAATAATCTCTTTTGAAGTGTAAAAGTTATTGAAGAAAACTTTATGAGTTTTCATTTTTATTCTTATATTATATAAATCAATATTTATACTTCTTAGACATAGCTTTCACTGCTTTGGTTATATATCTCACAATATCGTTCTTGTATCTTTAAATGTGTAATTGTTACTTTTGATCGTTTATCTTTTTCAACACACTTTTCTAACACTTTCGAAATTAAATTTCAATATTTTTATGAGGTTATTGGTAGTTAAAATTGTTTTAGGCCTTTAAGCTATTTTCTATTTTATTCTTTCTCTCCCTCAACTTGGTTTCTGTTTTATTGTTTAGAACACGAGTAGTTTTTTATTTTAATAAATAATAAATTTTCTTCCCGCTTAGCACTTATTAATCATGATAATTATAACAGATTTTTTTAAAATAAATCAATAGTTAATTATTCTGTTATGATAGATATTATTAAAAGTTAAGTTTGATTTTATGTAAATTATTCATCATAAATCTAAAATGTAAGTTATATATAACTAATAAAATTTAATTATTGTAAAATTCAATTCTAATATAATATATTTACTTATTATAAATTTTACTTATATAAAAATAACCATTACCTGTTGAGAATGAACCACATGTGAAAGGAGGAAATTGAACTGGATATTATTGGATGAGTAAGATACCTAAATGGTTGAAGGATTAAACTGAATAACACAATATAATTGTTTAAGTGAACTGAATTAAACCGTTTAATATCTAAATAAACTGAATTTAACTATAACCAAATTATCTCAAAATCTAAATTATCATTGATATATTGATATATAGATACATTTAAAATATATATTTTATTTTTGTAACTTACATTCCAATTTAAATATTTTAGTTAGGAAAACTACACTGTTTAAAAATTAAACTAAAAAAACAGCCCAGATTCAGTTTTTATTTACAAAATAATTCAGTTTTTTTAATATAACTACCTATGAATTGATCCAATTAATTTTGTAAACCATAGGATATTAAATTCAAGGTGAATCTTATATGTAGACAGTCACATCAGCAACCACAGAACATCTATATGTATGTGTAGTTTACAACATACTAATTGTAACACATGAAATATAACTTTCTCTATGTAAAATTTATCTTTAGCTTCTTTAAAAAAGTATCCTTTTTTCTCTTTGATTTTTAAAAAACACTACCTTTAATCTTTCAAATGCTATTTAAACATTGTCTTTCCTTTATAAAATACTATTCAATCAAATTTAATGGATTTTAAAGATAAAGGGACTAAAAATATATAATCTTTTAAGGTATTAAAACTTGAACATTTTACAAGAAAAAGAACTACATTATTTCACCTTTATGGTATAAAAATGACTCAATTAAAACATATGACTAATGAGTAAGTAATGAAGAATTATAATTAAGAGTAATTATTAAGAAAAAAAAAGAGTTATTAATTTGATGATCCAAAAATATCTTTTGGCATAACAGAATCTGTTGAGATAAATGAGATATATAAAGAAGAAGAAGTGAGAAATTAAAGGCTCTCATTTCGGCTTAAAATTTGCAGAAACCATGGAAGGTGGCACGAGTTCCTCAAGGAGCACCACACAGGCTTGTGCTGCTTGTAAGTACCAACGCAGGAAATGCGGACCCACCTGCATTCTCGCACCTTTCTTTCCTCATTATCGCCAAAAACAGTTCCTTCACGCTCACAGGCTTTTCGGAGTTGGCAAAATCATCAACATGATCAAGCCTCTTGACCCTGTTAACAGAAACTCAGCCATCAACACCATTATCTATGAGTCTGATATGAGAGCCAGAAACCCTGTTGGAGGCTGCTTAAGCTTCATTCTTCACTTGCAATCCCTCATCGTCTCTGCTGAATCCGAACTCCAATTTCTCCTTCAACACCTTGCCTTCTTCAGAGCACAACTTCTTCATTCCACTGCCACACCACAACCACCACCACCACCACCTTCCTCCTCCTCCTACGACCCTTATCTTCCACAAATGTCACTTCAAGAATCAAAAGATCCGTCACAGCTTCACCCACAACAACTTGGAAATGATCCCTTGCAGCTTCAACAGCAAGAACAACCCAAAGATCCGTGCTTTAATCACAACTCGTCTTTTAATTACTATGCATTGCAAGAAGATATGAGCGTGTCCGACATCGACAACTTAGTACATTTCTTTCCGTGGTTGCCGCCGCAGGATGACACCACCAGCCAATATCGAGATCCCTGATGGCTGCGGGTATGATCTTGGTCTCGAGAATCCAATGATTTGGATGATGCAAGTCTAGGTGTTCTGTGTATAATAAGTCCATAGTGTTATTTATTTTAGATTCTTCTAAATCCATTTCTTCTGACAGGTATATTTTTCTTTCTTTCTTTCAACAAGAAACAAATACTTTCTTGGGTCTCTCAAAAGTCCTTCATCTCTATATCTTCTTCTTGTGTTCTAAGGCTGTTCAGTTTCTTGATGTGAATGAACTATACCGCATAACATATGTGTCTTGCAGCCAACAGAATGTTGCCCGCTGCTACCTGCTACACACATGGTGATTCTTTTATTAATCTTTAAATATTAATTATCACGTACCCTAATCGTAATTTGTCAGCACTCGTTTGGGTTCATAGTCAGAGAGGAATCGGCGTCGTTCTGAACCGGATCCGATTCAAATCGGAAGGGGAATGGTGACCAATGTTACGAGAAGCTGCTGCTGAATCCGGAGGAGGGGGAAGCGGTCCATGAAACCAGGGCGGCGTGGCGGCGTTAGGGCTGCTGCTGATAGCGTTGTTTTCATGCGTGTTAAGGGTGTTGGTGGCGGCGTGTAAATGTTAGACGATGAACGGTGACTCGTGATAAAACGATGTGAATCTTTGTCACCACTCATATTTATTTATCATGTAATTTTATTATTACAAAATTATGTCTCACTTGTTGTGAAGTACTGTCTGGTCCATTCATAGTTGGAGAAGTAATGAGCAAAGCAATGATGTTATGGAAGAATATATAGGGTGATAGGTGATAGGTAAAATTTGAGACATAGTTTACAACTTTTTCATAATACCATAGTTTCAGTTATTTCATTTTTATCTTAATATTGAATGACAATAACCACAAAAAATATAACCATACGACAATTCAAAATATTAATATTTTAATTTTCTTAAAACAGTAAAAGTGGTTATAATTCACTTGATATTTTTTTCTTATTCATATAATAAACAAGGTGAATGGTTTAAAGAAACAGGAATAATACCTATTTCTAAGAACAAAATAAGAAGTGAATGAGTGTGCACAACACCAGAACTTGAACATAAGTTTAGATATAAAAGCATGGAGAATGCAGTGTTTGAGTTGATAAGATTTTAGTTGGAAATATTGAGAGGAGAAGAAAGTTGAAGCTTGCAGGTGTGGAGCTGCAACTCCAACTGCAAGTTCTTCTTCCTCTCATTCTCCAATGCAACCCTCAGCCTAGAAATCTCCTTCTCCTCACCATGATCTTGATCATGATCATGATGAGCAGCAGCAGCCGTTTGATCATGATGATGATCACTCTCCTCTTCTCCTCTTATCATATTCACCAGAAACTTCACTTCCAACAGCTCTTGCTCCAAGCTCCCTTTCAGCACATTCAGAGTCGCCAACATCTTCTCCTTCTTCTTCACACCACCTTCACTTCCAACAACATTAACATGCTCCTCCATTTTTCTCATAACACTTCCAACCTCACCCTCTTTAGCCCCTGCATCATCGTTTGGAAACACAGGATCAAGCTCCAACCCGTCTTGGTTGAAGTTCCACCCACTTATCCTTCTCTCCTTCACCTGCATGGAGGGGTCTTCATCTTCATCATCACCACCATCATCATCATGTTCATTCACCTTGCTCTCCTTGTACCTCTTCTCCACACTGGGCAACCCTAAAAGCACGTTCTTCACCAGAAAATCAGTTCCTTTGCAGTTTTTAAAAAAAGGGTGTTTCAGCAACTTATCAGCAGTGGGTCTTTTCGAAGGATCTTGGTCCAGACAAGAAGCCACCATGTCCTTGAACGCCTTCGAGAACTTGTTCCCGTTCCCCTTTCTATACTTGTCCAAATCGGAGAACCGAAACCGCTTCGTGATTTTGAGCATCATGGACTTCGAAGGTGGAAGGTGAGAGAGAGGAGGTCTTCCATGCGCCAGCTCCAAAGCGGTTATCCCGAAGGACCATATATCAGCCTTGAAACTGTACCCTGTGTGCGAGTGAATCACCTCCGGAGCCATCCAATACGGCGTGCCTGCAACATCGGTGAACTTGAGAGAGGAGGAACACGTGGAGGACTCGTAGATGGAAGCCGACACGCCGAAATCCGCGAGCTTTACCTGTCCGTTGGTGTCGACGAGGATGTTGCCGGCTTTTATGTCACGGTGGAGGTGGCCCTGGCCGTGGAGGTAGGAGAGGGCGTTGAGGGTGTCTCGGAGGACCACCGCGATGCAGGGCTCGGTTAAGCCGTTGGGGTGGGAGTGAGAGATGATGGATTGGAGAGATCCTGCGGCCATGAAGGGCATGACCACCCAGAGGCGGCGGTCGACGGTGAAGGAGCAGTGTGCTTTGAGGATGTTAGGGTGGGAAAGGAGGGACAGGGTTTTGGCCTCGCGGCGAACGTCGTCCAAGTCGGGGCGGGAACGGTCGAGGTCTATGGATTTGATTGCGACGGCGGCGGAGTTCATGGGGATGCAGATGGCTTTGTAGACGACGGCGCTGACGCCGGCGCCGATCTCGTTGAGGAGCTTGTAGGAGGAAGAGTCGAGTGGGTATTGGAGCCTTTTGGGTGGTTCTTTGAGTGCCATGGAGAATGAAAATGAATGAATGAATGGTGCATCGTTGCATGAAGTGGTGGAGGAATTAATGGGGAAGAAAGTGAGTGATTGAAAGCGCTTTTCCTGTGAGTGTTAGAGAAAAAGAAAGTGTTGCGTTGAGTTCTCCGTGCATGCATGTGATTAATCACATATGCTTCAATATACAGCCAATCTCCTTTTTCTATCACTTTGAATCACGTGAATGGACATCCCTAGCCTAATCTCGTTCAGGCGGCAAAAAAATAAGCGCCAGAAGGCCGCAATTATAGATGAACAATTATGTGGATTGTTGATCGATCATTTCTCCTAAGTGATTTTAGGAACTTCACGACCTGGGCTGTACTAAAATTATTGTAAATTAAAGTAATATAAATCAGTAAAGTTTAAAGGTAATTGAGTCGTGATTAAGAAAATTCTAATTACATGTCCATGCCAAACACTATAAATAGGATCTCAAAGTAAGTGGATACTTCGATCATTCAGACAACCGAACAGGAAAGTAAAAATTGTAACAAATGAAGAGTAGAGACAGATTAAATGTTTTGAGATAGGTGCTAAGTCCTACACCCGAAACAAATGCTATATTTTTTCCATAAAACCAAATTTACAAAACTCAACCTTCATTTTCTGATATAAATTAAAGTCAAATAAGGTATTAGGAAAAACCTCTTTTTTACTCATAAATAGTAGTTAAAGAGTAAAATCAAACGGTTATAAAATTGAGTATCATTTATAATAGTTATAGATTTAATATCAATTTATTATCAAGATGGTACAAAGTTTCCTAAAAGATTAATATTCCCCTACTTGTAACCAATTTAATTTACTTCTACATAAAACTTCTAAAATCAATCTTCAATCTTCATGCACATTCACTTAATTTTTTTTTCAAAACAATTATTGATAACTTTTATTACAATACAACCATATTTCACAACATTCTTAAAATATTCCTAATCTCATTACATTATTCATGACATTTGACAACATTATTTATGACATATCTTAACATATATCACCACATTATTCATAGTATATGATTAAAGTAGTATTGTTATTCTAAATATCTTGTTTTTTATAAATTTTGTTTCTTTATCTTCATGGTTACTATGGTCTATTTACTAACATAGAAATGACTTTTTATGTTCGATATTTTAGGTTTTTTATGTCTCTTTTAGATTAGATATAATTGCACGAGACGTTTACGTTATAATTTTTAAAGTAATTTTACGAATGTTAGTAAATAAATAAAAAAAAAATAGTTGTTAATTCGGTGGTTATTGGAACAACAAATAGATATACGTAATTAATTTTACTCAACTAATTAATATATTAATTCAAAGTAATCATTTCACATTTCTCGTTCACTGGTGTATTTGGAAATTTATATATACCGTATTCTTTAGAGCTGTCAAAACAGATAATTCGGTCAAATCCGGCTCAACCCACTACGGGTTGATAATTTAGTGAGTCAACCTAACCCGGTTCACTTTTTAGCGAGACAAAAAAATTTGAATCCGGCTCAGTCCACCACGGGTTGGCTCACGGATTCACTTAATTAAAAAAAATTATTTTTTAATTTTGTTTTTCAATTAAAACTAAATTGTAATTCTAATTAAAATCTAAATAAACTTTAATACAATCCAAATACGAACCATAATAAATAAAAATACAAATTATTTATATGTTGGATAAAAAACAACCTAACATGACTCAAATGTAAAGTCCAACTTAATAAAAAAATTAAAAACACGTGTGTGACCCTTTTATCTGCGGGCACGAGTTCAACCTGGATGAGTCGGGTCAAAAATCAACCCGTATTGAAATTTGTAAAAAAAATTCAGTCCACGTCCAACCCAACCTGAACCCGTGGTGAGCCAGATTGACTCGCGGGTTCCAACCCATTTTGACAGCTCTCATACTTTCATAAATATCAATATAGTTCATAATATTCGTATGACACCACTTTGTAAATTTTTTTAATATTATTATTTTCACTATAATTTAATTAATGTAAATGTTTTTAATATTATCATTTTCACTATAATTTAATTAAATTTCAACGGCGTGTGTCATCTTACAATAATCTCTCTATTCATTTTTTCCATATAACTTTGTAAATTTTATTTAATTCTAATAAGTTTCAAAATTTCCAAACAAAAATACAGTAACATAACAACTATATTTCAAACTTCTAAAAAATTTTAAAATAACAAAACAACCCACAAACAATAAATATAGTCTTCACTAATTATCATTATATATCATTTCAATTTACATACTACAAAAATAAGAAATCACGAATTTACAAATTTACATTATTATTTGTATTAGTTAGTAAAACATTAAAGTATAATGTATTTTTATAACTACTCTATCTCATATTTAGAGATGGCAAATAAACCCGTCCCCGTGGGTATTGCCCGAACCCGTCCCCGTTTTGACGGGGAATCCCCGCATTGACTGGGTATGGGTATGGGTATGGGGAATCCCCGACTTTTTCAGTTGGGTATGGGGATGGGTATGGGGATGTACATATACCCGCCATAA
>Ga0209589_1012029_pt1 | contig 11906 bp, 4 predicted proteins | sample CowpeawhiteBW_FD_187525 | JGI IMG/M metagenome (GOLD analysis project Ga0209589, IMG submission 187525) | Root nodule microbial communities of legume samples collected from California USA - Cow pea white BW (SPAdes) (version 2) | ecosystem: Host-associated > Plants > Roots > Nodule | place: USA...
TATATATATATATATATATATATATATTGTGTGACGTGTTTGATTAGAGGGTGAGCTTGGGCAAAATGGTGAGATTTGTGGTGGCTTGGCTGCTCCTTTTTGTTACTTGTTTGGTTGGTATTATCTTGATTGGTTAGATACTTCTATAAATCAAGAACCAAATCAATCAGTGTTGCCATAGAAAGAGCTGATCCAAACTCCTTTTCCACTTATCCACCAGTTTGATCAAGTTGATGCTGTTTGATTATGTCCCTAATCTGTTCGTAAGTTGAGATTCAATCTGCACACACACATATTGGTGCTTAATCTTGTTGACTTATATGTTTTATGATAGGCAAGCCTTAGTTGGTTGTTTTGGTTTTATTAGTAATTTTATTGTATTATAATTTTTTCATGGTAGTGCAATATAAAATTTTCTGATGTAAGTATGCTTATCTCGTGCTATTGTTTTGTATTAGTATGGGAAACGCAGATTTATGCCAATACATATTCAAGGTCAATCTTTTGATTTCTGGGTGTGCTGGCACACAGAGATATGGTGGAGATCAGGTTATGTAAACCATTAAGCAATAAGCAGTTTTAACATCTAGGTTACCTGGGTTTAAGCTCCTTAGTTCAGTCTTAAATATAAGTGAGAAATGGACTTTCCGAGCCTTATAGTAATTAAAACTGGTATGCTTAATTTTAATGCAAATTTCGGTTTTATATGTATTAAATAATTAATCCTTGTAACATTTGAATTATATTTGCTAGTGTTCTTTAGCACAGCTGCTGATCCACTAAACCACCTGTCTAAGATGTGGAAAGCAGAAAACCTAGCTTAATATGCTGTTATTCATATTGCTTCATGAAATAACTGGTTGGTTAACTGCCTGCATTTTTCTTAAGAATTCAACTTTTGGAGTGCTGACTTCGTTGGTGGATGATGATAATATTGCTTATGTTTGGGTTAATATATATTTTTTCCAAATAACACATTTAGATTTTCTTTCTTTTTCTGACATATTTCACCCTTTGATTTGCAGTTCCTCCCTCTCCCTGCAGTTGCGGGCTTTTATTTGGCTCGGTTTTTTGAAAAGAAGAGCCTAGTGTCATACTTTGCTTTTGTTGTTCTTGGAAGCTTGATGGTTACATGGTTTGTTCTGCACAACTTCTGGGATTTAAACATTTGGATGGCAGGGATGTCCCTTAAATCTTTTTGCAAACTCATAATAGCAAATTCTGTCTTGGCTATGGCTATTCCTGGTTTGGCTCTACTACCTTCAAAGTTGAACCTTTTATCTGAGGCCAGTCTGATAAGTCATGCGCTGCTCTTATGCTACATTGAGAACCGTTTTTTCAATTATTCTAGCATCTACTATTATGGATTTGAGGATGAGGTGATGTATCCTAGCTATATGGTTGTGATGACAACTTTATTGGGTTTGGCTTTGGTGAGAAGGCTATCCGTGGATAATCGAATTGGAGGAAAAGCAGTTTGGATTTTGACTTGCCTCTATTTTTCAAAGATAGCCATGTTGTTTATTTCATCAAAGTCTGTTGTATGGGTTTCAGCAGTTCTCTTGTTGGCTGTTTCCCCTCCATTGCTTCTTTACAGGTAACTTTGTCAGTCTCTGGAATTTGTCAGTTTTGGGGGATCCTACCTTAAGTAACCTACATATTTTTGACCTCTAGACTTTATTTTCAAACTTGTGGTAATTCACTGTTGTTGGATTTTGTAGGGAAAGATCAAAAACAACTTCTAGGATGAAACCATGGCAAGGTTATGCACACGCCTGTGTAGTTGCCTTGTCTGTATGGTTCTGCCGTGAAACAATTTTTGAAGCTCTCCAGTGGTGGAATGGAAGGTCTCCTTCTGATGGTTTAATTTTGGGATTCTGTATACTGTTGACCGGATTGGCTTGTGTTCCAATTGTTGCTATTCATTTCTCACATGTTTTGGTATGTGTATCTATCTAATCCTGTGTTTTTCATTGTTTATTTTGGGAATGGGGATTTTATGACATCCATTATAATTTGCTAACTTTTGCCAGTAAATTGATTCACGACCAAGTAAACATTATCTGTGTTTGACAAAGTAATCAGTCATGTCTTTATTTTTTAGCTGCTTCTAAAGATTGACCATAAGCTGTTGTTTTCTTTTCAGTCTGCCAAAAGATGTCTAGTGCTGGTAGTCGCGACTGGTCTACTTTTTATTCTGATGCAGCCCCCTCTTCCTGTGTCATTGAGTTACCAGTCAGACCTGATCAAGACTGCCCGTCACTCTGCTGATGATATCTCAATTTATGGATATACAGCTGGCAAGCCTACCTGGCCTTCTTGGCTTCTTATTATTGCAATTTTGCTGACTCTGGCATCAGTTACATCCATTATACCCATCAAGTACATTGTTGAATTACGGACATTTTACTCCATTGCTATGGGGATTGCCCTTGGTATTTATATTGCTGCTGAATACTTTCTCTGGGCTGGCGTTCTGCATGTTCTCATTGTTGTCACTATGGTTTGTGCCTCCGTTTTTGTTGTCTTCACTCATCTGCCCTCTGCTACAAGCACAAAGGTTTTACCCTGGGTGTTTGCTCTACTTGTGGCTCTCTTTCCTGTTACTTATCTTTTGGAGGGCCAGCTGAGAATTAGAAATATTATTGAAGAAAGTGAGCTGGGAACTTTGGGTGAGGAGGAGAAGAAGCTTACAACATTGCTAGCAATTGAGGGTGCCCGGATATCTCTTCTAGGTTTGTATGCAGCAATCTTCATGCTTATAGCTTTGGAGATAAAGTATAAACTTGCTTCGATTTTGCGGGAGAAGGCTATTGATTCAGGTGGAGTCAGACAAAATCATGCTAATCAAAATGCATCTTCTACTTTCCTGCCAAGAATGAGGTTTATGCAGCATCGTCGGGCTACTACAGCACCATCCTTTACAATAAAGAGGATGGCTGCAGATGGAGCCTGGATGCCAGCTGTTGGAAATGTTGCCACAGTATTGTGCTTTGCTATATGTCTTGTCCTGAATGTTAATCTTACCGGTGGCTCAAACCGTGCCATATTTTTCCTGGCTCCCATCCTTCTGCTACTTAATCAGGACTCTGATTTTGTTGCTGGTTTTGGGGACAAACATAGATACTTTCCTGTGACTGTAGTCATATCAGCCTACTTTGTTTTAACTACCCTCTACAGCATATGGGAAGACGTTTGGCAAGGAAATAGTGGATGGGGTCTTCAAATTGGTGGACCAGACTGGATTTTCGTGGTGAAGAATTTAGCCCTTCTCATTCTTACATTTCCCAGTCATATACTTTTCAACAGGTACGTGTGGAGCCATACAAAGCAAAGTGACTCACCCCCGTGGATAACTTTGCCTCTTAATCTGCTTCCCATTGCATGTACAGATGTACTCAAGATTAAGATCTTGGGTATATTAGGAGTTATATATTCCCTGGCTCAGTATCTAATTACTAGGCAACAGTATATCTCTGGTCTAAAATACATCTAAACGACCGTCATATATTCTGTACGATATGTTTGTCAATTTAGGTATTGATGCACATGCTTGTCTTACCTAAATTTGTATGAGGAATATGGTGAAATGCATTTTTGCTATTACTTTTAACACATCCTGAAAATTTCAAATCAGTTTTCCTTGATGAGTTATAGTTTGGCTACTCGTATCTTAGTGTGGTTTGACGCATCTTTTGACGTGTCTGATGCTTCTGTGGAAATCAATCGAATTGATATGAAAATTATGATTTACCCTTGTTCTTGCTATCGTATTGGATGTGCTCACGAATACCAAATCGTTATTAGGAATTACGGAATGGTTTCTGTTTGTTAGCTTGATCTGATCAGTAGTCGTAGTTAACATTTTTGCGTTCGTGAGAATGATGTATACAATAATAGAGAACTTGTATTTGATTTTATTATGGTGGTCATAGCAGAGTTGTACAAGGAACGAAATTAGTCTTTAGCTTAATGGGCTAGGAAAACTTGTGTCTAGACAAAATATGTATGAAATACACTGTTATAAGCTTGTAATGGAGGGTTGAGCCTTGATACACTATTTTTTTTGGATTTTCGGTTTCATAGGAGTGTATTTTGTGCACTACACATCCTTTGACTGGTCTTCCTTTATAGCACCTCTTACATGTTCCAAGTTATTCAAGTCAAGCTTCTATGAAGTTAATTGCTTTGAAAAGCCAATATGTATTGGACAAACCGCCACATTAAAACTTCAATATGCATTTTTAATTCATACGATATTGAAAATATTAGTTCAGAAAGATAGTTTCACAATGAGTTAGTGTGTTAAACATATTAAATTTTTAAAATAAATATTATTTTTTGATTTCTTTTATGTATTTAGCAATACATAATATATAAGAATTAAACTTCATAATGAATAATTAAAGATTTCATATAATATATAATGTACACTGAATTAAAAGATAAAAAATCAGTCCAATTCGAGTTCTATTTTTTAATTTATTATAAAATATTTCATTTTATCAACTCTATTTAACTTGAGCTTGTGATGGCTTGAGGTAATTCATAAGCTCATTTTGCTGAACCTTCAAACTTCTCTCTAGTTTTTAAATGCATATTATGTTTTTGGATAAATGACCTTCATCTCCCTAATATTTTAACATTTTAATCTTTATGACGCTCACCTTATCATATTGAAACCATTCAATTTGTTTGTTTACAGAAAATATTTAATTTTTATATTTTCAATTTATAATTTTTTTAATTTAAATTTTAGTTAATGTAACATTTTAAAACAATTAAGGGAGTTGACTGGCATTTTTTTAGGAAAATATAAGTTAAATATGTGTAGTTACTAAAAACATGAGGAATGAATGTTTATTTAGAAGATAAGTATAAGTATGTATATCATTTTACTGAAAACATAAAGGGAATACTTATTTATTTTAAAACAAAAAATTACAAATGTGGTTTAATATAAACTCAATTAGAAAAAGATAATACAATTCTGTTTCCTAGTTAAATTTTTTTAATGCAACATTAGGATAAAAATGTTTTTTAAGTAAGGTCTCTTTTAGTTCATACTATAGGGGTGATAGAAAAGATCAACATCATTTCTCTTATCAAGGAATTTCTTCCTGCACCTCTATGTTTTCTTTCACCACCCTATACTTTCTAAAATTTTAATTATACCGCATTTGAAATTAATAGAAAAGAATGATATATGATTTTTTTTTATTTTAATTATAGTTTCGATTATGTAATACTTAGATATTTTAGATTGTAATTCAGAAATATTAATTTTATATATTTTGAATTTCATAATATGAAATGTATATTTGCATTTGAAACTTTACATCCATAATGTAAATTCGGCATATTACGTTCTGACCATAATACAAATTTATATTTTTAATTATATAATCTGTATGCAAATTTAAAAGATAATTTAAAATGGAAATTATATTTTAGATTGTATGATATATAAAATTCATACTCTGGATTGTATAATGGTGATGCAAATTTAAAATATAATTCAAAATATAATTTTCCGTTATGAATTTTATAGTCCAAAATTAAATTTTGCATTACAGTGTAACAATATTAAATATCAATTAAAGTTAAAGGGTGAAGCTTCTCATATATACTAAAAGTAGAGATATTAAAATGAGTTAATCTAGCTCATACGAATTGGATCACTACAGGTTAAGATAAAAGAGTATCAACTCAACTTGTTTTTTTTGAGTCAAAAATTTTAGAATCAATTTACCAAATGTTGATGAGTTAATGGATTAACTCATTTACAAATATTTTATTTTACAATATATTTTATATATTTATTTGAGAGTGGATTGACTTAATTTATTTTTTTATAATAGTATATCTAAAGTGTTTACCTAATTATTCAAATATTATTATAAATATAGTAGTTAAACATTTAAATATCAACATATATAACTTGACAAAGCAGATAAATTAAACATCCAAACCAAACTATTAAAACATTATTGAACATCCTAATATCTAAAAAATCAATTTGTTAATGTATATGATTAAAAGTAATAAATAATCATAATAATTTTAAAAAAATGATAAAAATTAATAAAATGTTGTTGGTGGGTTATAAGTCATCATCTTGAATCCGGCTTGAATCACCAGGTTAAGTGAAGTTCAATTCACCTTCAACCCGGCTCGAATCCAGATTAAGTTTAACTTACTTTTGAAAAAACTGAAAATTTTTAACCCAATCCTACTCAAACCAATGATGAACCGACTCACCGAAAGATTAAAATCCATTTAAACATTTTGAATCATCTTTTTCTTAATTTTTTTTTACTCTTTCGGTCCAAACAAGTATGGGACTAGAAATATGAACTTATGGGACGCTGCTTTATATTCCTAACTAACAACATTTTTTCCTATACCAACTCTGCATTTTCAATTTTAATAATGTTTGGTAGTATATAAAATCAATTATATTAAAATTTAACTATAGAAAAATTAATGATCCTTCTTCTGCATTTTAATAAGTCCACACTTTTGCTGAACTGGTGATTAATCAGCACGAAAAACCAAAGAAAATATTTTGCAACAAAGAAAGGTGATTGAAAAGAAACCTAGGAAAAAAAAAGGAAAAAGAATATTTCAAACTTTGTCTTCTCCAAACTTTGAAAGATTCCTCTTAGGAAGATACTGAAAAAGCTGTTTCCTCTTTCTCTCTTGCTTTCCAGGTTTTGCTAACTAAAATGATTCCGTTGACATTTTCAGGTACCACAAACACTGCATTTCTCTGATTCACTTCCAAAATATTCATCCTCTTCAATTTTCTCTTCAAAATATTTATTTTCTTTTCTTCTTTTTCTACTTTATATGTTCTTCAAAATAACACCCTCATTCTTCTATTTTTCTTCTTTCTCTTTTCCTCTGCACAGTGTTTTAAATTATTTTTGGATACATATATAATTCAATTATGTTATGTAAGTAAGATAATTGCATGTTATTTACTTTAGTATATTATGAACTCTAATTTTTAGTTTTGAAACATTTTATACTTTTAACTCAATTTTTTTTTATAGAAGTATATAATTTATTTCACTATCATGTCACAAGCAATGATTATTATTTGTACTGCAATTTGTTTCTTAAATATTATCATCACATTTTTTAAAAAAGAAAGCACAATATTTATTATAATATATTAAAAATAAAATAAATTATGTTTGATTACCTAATTTATATAAAATAATAATTGATATATCACTACACACTCAATCATGTTAATTGATTTTATTACTTTATTAGGGATTTCATCCCAAACTAATCAAAGTTAATAATAAGAATTAAAAAACATTAAAAGGATTATATCCTTTGAAACATAATATTTGTATATTAATGTAATTACAAAGCTAGAAACTTTCTATATGAAATTATTGTACTCATATATAAACAGAATATTTGAGAGGGATATTGTGAAAAGGAAGAAAAAAAATCATGTGGATCGAAAATAAAAGAATATGTTGGATAGATATAGATTTAGAAAAGCAAAATGTGATATTAAAAATTCTGATTCTTACTTTATGCCACCTTTTAGCTCTTGGAGTGGAGAAACAAAAGAAGATATTCTTAAAATCATACTTTGCACATTTTAGAATATGTTTGAATCACTCAACAATTTATCATTTGCCTCCACGCATTTAGAATAATAACAAAATTCTATCTTTATTTCTTACTTCCACATAAATAAATATCATAGTCACCGTCACCACACAATTACGTAACTTTCACATTTTCATAAGATAAGTATCATACATTCTTCGTTCCCAGAAATCTGAAATTTCGTAATATTTGTGTCTAATTCAACTCTACAAAATTAACTTATAAAATAAAATTTATATCTTAATTATATATTATAAAATTGTCTTATTTTTATTTGACGTGAATCTTTCGATGTAACGTGTGAAATTAAAGTAACAATAAAGTAATTGGGGATAAATCAATATAATATTCATTTTCAGACTTAGTTGAATTTAAAATTTTGCAAAAAGAGATAAAATAATGTATTTACCTCATATTATGGTTCAATTTTAAATTTTTTTGATATAAACTATAATTTAATGATCTCATTATCGAAATTGAAGTGACAATATAATATTTAAGAAAAGTTATTATACATTGTCATTGTTATTTTTGCTACGAGTGGACATATTCTGACAATGATACTTTGCATATTTTCGAATAATTGAATCAGCGAAGAATTTTATCATCTACTTTCGTATCTGCCTCCACAAATCTAGAATAAGGAAATTCTCTCTTTATTTCTTACTCCCTCAAAAAAAAGTATAAGTGGACCATCATACTATGCTTCACATATTCATAAAATAAAAAATAAATTTGATTCAAAAACAAATCATTTTTCAATGAGGGACTCCAACAATCCCATACAAACAATACAACAACCAATTTACCCACAAACTTGTAAAATAAAAATATAAAATCTTGAATGTACTTCGTACCATTTTAATAATCCGAAATACACACCTAATTTAAGGTATATATATATAAATTTTATATTGAATAAAAATAAAAAACTATACAAAATATAAAGAAAAAAAATATTCATAAATTTATTGTTTTATGATTTTTAATTCGATGCAGTAGTGTTAATTTCTTATGATAATTAGACTTATGTTTTAATTGTATTTAATTTTTTTAGGTAAATTCTTTGTTGAAAGATCGATTATTGATATTAAATTTGAGTGTTCATCCATTGTAAGAAAATATTATATTATTGATGAAATTTTATCAATAAAAAGAATATGTTTGTAAAATAGGATTTATTAACAAATTTTATCGATGGAATTTTTTCTTTTTTGTAAAATAGAATTTATCACCAAATTTAAGGATTTTAATTACAGATGAATATTTCATTGGTAATGAAGTCATTGGTAATGCAAATTTTTATTATTGTCGAATATTTTTGTTCTAAAAATTCATCTGAAAAATGGAGGCCAAAGTTATTGCTTCAACTTTGATCATATTGTCATAAAATCCATTGATAAATTCGTCTGTAGTGTTTTTTTTTTAAATATTGGTAATTGAACTTTTGAATAATTTTTTTTTGATAAATCTATTGGTAATTTAACTTTTGAAAATTCATTGATAAATCCATCGTTCATTAAAATCTTTAAAATTTGTTGGTATTTTAGTCGGTAAAATATGTCTTATTTTCTTGCTAAATAGGACTAAGAGTGTGTTATAAATTATTAAATGCAGGAGGATGAATAGAAGAGAAGAATAAGTGAAGAAGGAGGAGGGGAAAAATGAAGAGAAAGAGGAGGAGGAGTCAAAGGTGGAGGATGCAGCAGTGGTGACAATAACAATAACGAACAACAAAGGAGGAAGAAAAATAATAGAAAGAAGACGAAAAACAAATTAGAAGAAGAAAAAGATGAAGAAAGATTTGGGCTGTCAATAATTACCGATGTATTTTATATCATTAATAAAATTTTACGATGAACTTTTGACAGTCAGTAGCCATATATAATATATAATTTTGCATTTCCGATAGAGTTTTGTACTTGTTAACATATTTGATTCGTTGATTGGTCTAATTTTTCGTATAATGATCTTGCTCACCAACTTAAACGAATATAATGGTATGCCAAATTAATAGTAGACTATCTAATCGAATCATAAGCTGGAAATTAAGTAGAGATCATTTTTCACATATTATTACATTTAAGTTTTCTTTTGAAAGGTTTGCGTGAATAAGGGTTGCAAGAGGAAAAAAAAACTTCAGGATAAAAAAGATTTCGTATACAAAGGTATCTCCTTGCTCTTATATAATGTCTTTCATTTTAATTTTTGTTTTATGTTTTTAATGTTTGGCTAATAATGACAAGCTAAAATCATGACCTAAGTATAACCATTGATCCCTGTGTTATTTTAACATAAATTGTGTTGCTATTTATAAATTTTACAAAGAATTGATCATTTTGAATATTATTTTAGTTTATTGATAAAAAAAGTTGACATACATATTGATTAACTAAAGCGTATGACAATAAAGTTTAGAAACTTGCATAATCAATTACAACAGTTAGGTTTAGAGGTTTTTATAATCAATTAGGTTTAACGTCAAAATAACATTTTTAAATACGAGTCTTTAAACGAATCTAAATTTTTTATTGATTTTTGTAGTGTTGTTTTTTATTGAACATTAAAAATATATTGTGTTAATATTTTAAATATTTTTTTAATATATTTTAAAAAGTTAAAATTAGTGGTAATCAGTGTATTATAAAGATACAATAGAGAATTTAAATTCGTCTCTAAACGTTATATTTACTCATCAACAAAACTTAAAAGTTGTTAACTGAAATATGTTTAACTAGCATTTATTCTTTTTATTTATACCTTTTTATCTTGAAAAAGATGAAAATGAAAAGAAAAATGAGAAACTTATATATAAAAGAGAATATTATGTAGATAGATAACAAGCTTTATTAATAACAAAAGGAAAAGGGCTTTACAAAGTCTAACAAACTTAAATAATGAAATTGATAATACTTCAATTCAACAAGGAACGAATTTCAGTTATAACATTCTAAGATAGTGGTAGAGATGAAGAGTGTATTAAGAAAAATCAAAGTCACTTATGAAATAAAAATAAGTAGTATCTAAATTATTATTAATTAAGAAAATAAGGTGTATAAACCTTGCATTGAACAAAGAAAGTCAAATAATGCATTAGTTATTTTGAAAAATGATCTCAAAACTCGACCTTAATGATGGCAATACTCTGAGGTCATGAAACTCGATTACTAAATTTTGATAGGAAGATTCAAAAGGTGAAAGAATCCAAACCTTTATTGTGAACAATTTTTTGTTCTATATTCTCTCTTTATACATATATATCGACAATAACCTTATTTCTTTGTACACAACTTCTATATTGAGAGAAAATGATTGAGTGAGAACAAACTCAGTGGAGAATATATAATTTATGATATCAAAATATTTATAATAAAAAAATGTGTAAAGTATAAAAGGATTTTGAGAGTTATTTTTTTTGAAATGTAAATTTTTTTTTTGGGTTAAATATGTTTTTAGTCCCTCAAATTTCAGTGAATTTTGAAATTAGTGTCTCTTTGAAACTTTATACCAATCCAGTCCTTCATCTTTAGAAATGCGTGGATTTAGTCCTTTTTATTAATTTTTGTTAAGTTTATTTGACATTTTAAACGCATCTTATAATAATATTTGAGTTAATATTAAAACGAAAATGTGTCAAATGGTGTAAACGATTCAAATACTATCATGAAATGCACTTGAAACGTCAGATAAACTTAACAAAATTTGGTTAAAAGCACTAAATTCACGCACTTTTAAGGATGAAGGACTAAATTGGTATAAAGTTTCGAAGAGGGAGTAATTCCAAATTTTACTGAAACTTGAGGGACCAAAAACATATTTAAGTATAAGAATAATATATAAAAACATGTAAAATATATAGAGTTAGTACTTTGTTTAAAGTTATATTAAGAAATATAAAAGTAAGGAAAATTATACATGTAAAATACTTTTTCAAATAGAATTTGAACCCTAATCCAATACACGTCTTTAATTTTTATATTTAAGTCATAGATTTCCAGTAATACAGTGTGAGGGACCATCAAACACTGCTCTTATTTATGTGTTAGTATTCCATTAATCCTGTGAGAAGTACTATAAGATGATGAATGAAAGTTTTACATCACAGTTTACAACCAGTAGTGATCTTAATTATGTCATAATTTTTTTTTGGCTATTCAATGCAAATGCATGTTAATGTGCTTATACACACACACTTTTATATATATATATATATATATATATATATATATATATATATATATATATATATATATATATATATATTTTTT
>Ga0209589_1012030_pt1 | contig 11903 bp, 9 predicted proteins | sample CowpeawhiteBW_FD_187525 | JGI IMG/M metagenome (GOLD analysis project Ga0209589, IMG submission 187525) | Root nodule microbial communities of legume samples collected from California USA - Cow pea white BW (SPAdes) (version 2) | ecosystem: Host-associated > Plants > Roots > Nodule | place: USA...
TATATATATATATATATATATATATATATATATATATATATATATATATATATATATAATAAGATACCGGTGTAGTAATGTCAATGTTATCTTTGGACCGAAATTTTTTATATTTTAATAAATAAAAAATAGTTTATCTATTTAATAAAATAAGTAACTGATTTTTTTTCCCAGTAACTCAATAATTTCTTTTTTATAAATAATTATCAAATAAATTTTTTTGACATTATTTAAAATATATATATATATATACTAGTATTTATGTGTATAATTTTTTAAATATATATAATATTATATAAATAAGTAATAATATTGAAATTTTATTAAGTTAATATATAAAATAAAATTATATTTATTAAAAATAAAGTGAAATATATAAGAAAATATAAGAAAATAATGATTGATAAATATAAAAAAAAAAGAGAAGAAACATGTTTTATAAAAAATTTGTCAAAATAAACGTTGATCTTTAAAAATTTAATAAATAATTATATTATAAAAGATGAAATTGAAATTTTGAAATGTGGATAAGAAGGAGAAAATTATTTTTATATATTGTTATAAATATATTAATTTGTATTATTTTAAAATATTTTTCATATTACTTTTACATAATTACACATTTTTTAAATTATATTATTTTAATATAATAAAAATATAAATATATATATATATAAGCTGGCATATATGTTTTCCCTAGTGATTATAAACATTTAATAAAATTATAAATAAAAAATTACTGACATAGCTTTTTAACACGACAAAAAAAAAGTTAAAAAAAATAAACAAAGATCTTTTGATAAAAATATACAATATTCTTTTATTTCTTCGCATAGCTGAATGAAAATAAAACAGTTATAAACGCCTTAAATTAAAATAATCAATTATATAAATGTATATCAATAATTTTTTATTAATTACAATACGAAACAATCCATTATTATTTGTGTTTAATTAATTTGTTTCTTTATTTGTTCCCTTTCTACTAAACAAGGTGTGAGAATCGTGCCCTTCCCTTTTCACTTTTTCTTTTTTAATTTTTTTTCCTTTCCATTTCACTCTAATTTTTCTATAATTTCATCTCTTCACACTTCATCTTTCTCATAATTAAATTGTAGCTCACAATAATTAAAGAATCAAGAAACTTTTTTCCTCGATCATTTTACTGTAAGTTCCTATTATTTAAAGATTTTATTATTATTTTTTTATATTTTTGTTATCAATTTTGACCGGATTAATTAAGAAAATTGATCATTTTAATTTGTTTTATCACATACTTAAAATTTGGTTATGTTTGTATGCCTTCTCTAAATTTATAGATTTTGAATAATATTTAATTAGAATAAAGGATTGATTCTTTATACAAATGTTATGAGCTAAATGAGTTCTAATTATATGTATTCGGTGGATTGTAAAGGAGGATGATCACATAAAGTCTTTTATATATAAGAATATTGTAATTCATTTTTCATTCATCAATCAATTTATAGATTAAAATTTGACTTTTTAATTCCAAGTCTTAAAGTTAGGGATGATAACGAGGGTCGTTTTATTCTATTTTGTCCTGTTTTACATTTGATTTGTAAAAAATAAGTTGAACTGGTCTGTCTTACATAAGAAATGCATGCTAATTTTCTTACTTCACCAGTAAAACATTTGGCCTGCAGGTTTGCAAGTCAGCCTAAGACCTGCATAAAAAAATTATTTATTTTGTAATTTTTTATTTTGTAAAATATTAGGGCCCATGATTTTAATAATGTATTTTTATTAATTAAATTAGTAGAATAATAAATTCTTTAACTTTTTTTAGTAATATTTACAATTTTATAATTTCTAATTTTTAAGTACAAGTATGTTAAAAATAGAAATGACTTCAAATTAGACTGAAACAACTTAAGAAACATGAATGATAGAGCTACTTTTGGATGAACTATAGAAGAAACATGAATAAGCAAGTTGCTTAGAAGAAACACACATAAGGTATTGTGTTGATAGCGTTAAATTTTAGGAATCTAAGTTAATGTGAACTATGCAGGCCAAATGCAAACCAACCCCGTCGTTGGTTCGCTCAGGCTGCAGGTTATGTGAGGTGGGCTTATGCGGGCAAACAAGCTAAAATACTTAGCCCACCCCTCATATTTTATTGCAGATTGATCCACATGGCATGCTTTAAATTGTCATCCCTACTTAAAGGCAGTTAATTATTGCAAGTAAAGACATAATACTAGCCATTAATTCTTGGCTTTTCCACCCTAAAATTGTTAATATATTAAGTCTCACTTAAGTTTATCCAATAACATTAACTATCATTTAAATTTATTCAACAAAACTTCCTTGTAAACTTAAATGTTTCTTCTATCCTTTATAACATCTTAGGCAAATATTACTTAAATAAATAACTTATAATTTGAAATAAATTCAATTAATGATCAAGTTTCCAAAACTGTGGGAAATTCAAAACTTTATTAAACACCTCTAAATCCAAAAATCATAATTCAGTTTAACTATTACAAGTTTCGACATGTAAAACCATAATTAAAAGAAATACATGATAAAAGAAATATTATTCTCTAAATAAATCCCGAACGAGCTTCCACTCCGGATCTATGCATCACCTGCAACATCATTTACTCCCGTGTGACAAACACAAGCAGAAATGGTGAACTCAATGAAAGTAAACCTACATAATAAAACATATCATAAACCTTCACCCAAAGCATTCTAACTTAACCACTTACCCCTTGTTAGAACCTTTCTCATTATGCATTAGGAAACATGGTCTCCTACCCTATCCATATGTCCATGGCCTTAAGGACATCACATGATTCCACGAACCTGTCACTCATAGTCCAACCTCTACGAACCTCTTGCTTATAGTCCAACACATGTGGAACCATCTCAAACCTCCCGCTCGTATTCTCACACAAGATTTCTACCATCATGAACCTCCTACTTGTGATCATCACACGTTCAATCTCCATTACGAACCACCCATTCGTAAAATGATCTCAGCATATCCTATACCCAAGACCATCGCCACTAGTCGTGTGAAAATACTCAAGATAGACCTGGAACATCACTTGGCGCAACACCCGCGTTGCTAGACGAACTCGAGCTGCAGACCGCCTGACAGTTCACTCAGTGTCGCCAAGCGCAAAGCCCACTGGATTTGACCCAGACCACATTATCTGCAATGACTTTTGGTTGCATTTTGATCTGAACGAAGCTCAACCGATGTTGGGATGAATTGCATGAACATCAGATGAAGGACGAACTGCACAAACCTCAAGGACAAACCTCACTAAACTGCACAAACCTCGAACAATTTGCTGCCGACAACCCTCAATTGGGTTGCTAGATGATTGCTACCATTGGACAAAGTTGCTCGACGAAGAATGTGAGACAACGTCCTTGTTTTGTCTCTTTTAGACATTTTAGTTCTTGAGTTGAATACGAGGTATAGGGCAATGTATGTGATTCAAGATTGCTCTTAGTGAATTTTTGTTATTTTATAATCATAATGTGATGCTTAGAACTCTAATTAAGATCCTGATTGGGTGTTTCTGTGATATTATGGATAAAAAGCTCTAAGCAACGGTATGAGTAAAAGGGATTTTCTTTGTTTTAGGTAAGGGAAGTCAATTTAATGTCTTTGTGCTTTGAATTATGTTTTGATTAGTTAATATGAGGGTAATTGAATCTAAATGCTAGATTGTTGCTTAGACTTAGTAGATTTGGGATGAAGAATGTATGTGATGAAAAATATGTGATGTTGTCATATTTTGATGTGCAGATGCAAAAGTTTTAATTAAATTGTGAATTAGCATGGCTGGAAGTGTAATGGATCGAAATTGGTATGTTAATGTGTTGATTTAAGCATAAGATAGTATATTTGGGTAATTCGCACACTCAAAAAATGCACATTTTTGGTGATCTAGTTATGCAAACTCGTTGAGCGAGCTCTCCTTTTGTTGTGCGAGTGCCAAATTCGAGTTTGGAAAAGTTAGGGGAGGCTTGCTTGTTGGGCGAGCAAACTCTCGTTAAGCGACAATCAAATTCGAGTTTGATGGAGTCAGGGGATGAGGCCTCATTGGGCGAGTCTACTCTCGCTGGGTGAATAAATTTGTATTTTTGTTCCAACACTCAACTCGTTGGGTGAGACTTTTACTTAATGAGCGAGCATCTGGTCACGCTGAGCAAGTTTGCCAATACATGATTTTTGTGATTTTGAATGTGATGATAATTTGGAAAATTTGGTTTGATGGAAAAGATAACGAATTTATGAAAGTGAGAGTGGTTTAATGGAACGGTAAGATAAAGATTTTGTTTAAATGGTTTGATTATTAAAATTTTGGGGATTTGACTTTTAAGGAAGAAGTGCAAATCCTTGCTACTTTAGTGTTATGCATTTACCAGTGATATGTGTTGGTCATAAACTATCCTATACTACTAGGCTTACAAACTCATTTAGAGTGTGGTATAAGTGGGGTGAGTTGAAGGAATTTTTTATGATGAGTTTGATTCAATTTTGTTAGGCTAAGGGGAGTCAAAGCTTTTGATACAATCTACTTTTATAGGTACACGATTTCTTATGTCTAAGTTAATGCATAAAATAAAAAATTTAGTATTATATATTATGCTTGTGATCGATTTATTTAGAGATAAATGTATGTTTTATGCAGAGAAATCGATAAGGAATGCTTATTTCTTACATTTAGAATATTTTTAGGGTTGTTATGTACATTATATTACTCTTACAAAATCTTCATCTCTTTTTTGTACAAAATCTTTCAATTAAAAATTTTAGTAATTTAAATTGATTTAAAATATATGTATTTCTAATTTCTTATTTATCTGATTTTAATATATATTTATCTGAATATTTATTTATATTTGATTTTTCTAAATATTTATATCCATTTCTACATTTATATATAGTTTTCCTAAATATATTTTTCTTATTTATTTACATCTATTTATAAACATTTCTTAAAATATATTTATTTTTTAAAAAAATAATTTATCTGATTAATTAAATATTGTATTATTAATTTCAATTTTTTTGAACAATTATTTTTAAATAATTAAAAGTTAAAGAAAATAAAACACAAAAATCAGATAATAGTGTAGTTTTCCAAAAATCAAATTCTAACCAAATTTAAAATTATACTATATCAGTAAATATAAAATAGAGTACATGTTACTTACGAAAATAAAATTGAAAACCATGCTATAGTAAGATTAAAAATTCATGTTTGTGTATCGCCTTATTTATTTTCTATTGATAAAAACATTCTCTAGGTAGATGAAGAAAAAAAAGAAGTAAAAGCAAATGTAACAAACTTTAGGAGCAAGAGAGAGAGGGTCACACACCAGTGGCATGTAACTGGTTGGTTCGTGCTTTTTCGTCTTCCCTCCCACATATATATATATATATATATATATATATATATATATATATATATATATATATATATATATATATATATACCTCACTGACTAGAAAAGTGTGAGAAACAGAAACGACAGATAATTTCATTTGCATTTGCATTTGCAACGCATCTGAATTTTGCAGCATCGACAATGGAATGCATAGCAAATTTGATAGACAAGGGGAGCGTTGAGAGCAGCCGGTACTTCCTGAGTCGTGGAACGGTGTTGGAGATGCTGGCAGACAGAGGCTACGACGTCGTTCAGCACGCCAACCTCGTCTCCTCGCTCAGCGACTTCCGTTCCCGCTTCGGCCAACAACCAAACCACGAAGCCCTCGGTTTCTGCGTTTCGCATCTCTCCAATCCTTCCAACACTGTACGCACGTTTCTCTCTTCTCTTATCTTTCCTTCTCTGTATTTTTCCTCATCGTTTTGGCGTGCAGGTTCAGGTTGCGTTTGCCGGAACCGATACTATAAAAATGACAACCGTCATGGAAATATGCAGCCGGATTGTCGACGGTGGAAGCTTGAAATCGCTCATAATCATTCTGCAGAGCAAAATCACTTCCTACGCACACAAAAAATTGATGAACTTGCCCTTCAAAGTTGAGATTATCAGGGTAGCTAATCCTTTTCATTCTACAAAAATCAGTTTAAATATTGATGCTATTTTGTGTATGGAAATTAAGTGGAGAATCTTTTGATATTGGATGGCTTTGAAACCGAACCGACTCATGCTTCACGCACTAAAGAAAACATAATTTAATTATTTATTATTTTAGTTTTTTAGTGTATGATATAAAGTAAGCTTAATTTTTTTAAAAAATTTTGTCTTGCTGATTTAAATGTTTATATTTGAGGAATACAGTTGCTGTAAATTTGACGAAACTGATCGTGTTAACTCATTTTTTATTCTGAACGTTTTGGTTACTGTTATCAAAATTTGACAAGTTCCTCACATTAATTTATTTTTAGAAAACTTGAAACAAAATGAAAACAATAACAAAAATGGAAAAATATGACAGAAGGAGAGAAAAACAATTAAACCCATAAAATATATTAAAATAAGAGACGTCCCTCATTTCTGTTAAAAAAATGTGTTTATAGTTCAATGTATTTTTTTTTTCTTGAGAACGATAATTAATTTGATATGATAATCTTGTCCTAGTGTAGAATATATAATTTTTTTTTTATTTTTTTCGGCCTTAGATTGAAGATTTGCTGATTAACATTACAAAGCATGTCTTACGACCAAAGTATGAGATACTCACTGATGAGGAGAAGAAAGCACTGCTCACCAAGCATAGCTTGGAAGAGAAGCAGGTAAATATATGTTTCTAACTTGTTCTATTTATAAGAAAGTTATGAGAAAATTTTGCATTTGGAAACTACCTTTATAACAATATACATTATGAACTAGATATGTTTTAGCTGAAAAACAAATTAAAGCATCATATGATTCTTTGTTTTAGAATTATGTATTACATATGTTTGCACATTTTCTATTTGGGTGAATTATTATAACTGCTAATATACTTTAACTAGTAATTTAACTATTTTGGGTTAGGTATTTATTATGTTAACTTATTACATGATTCAAGAGTTGAACAATAAACACTATGAAGTGTATTTTGGGATTTTATGCAAAATAGTTACTATTTTTGAATTGGTAGTGGCATAAATGAAAATGTTTTTTTTTTTTTTTCAGCTCCCTTGCATGTTAAGAAGTGATGTTATAACTCGTTATTATGGGCTGGAGAAAGGACAAGTTGTCAAAATCACTCATAGTGGTCCAATGGTTGATTCTCACGCGACTTACCGTTGTGTTGCATAGTACATCTGTTGCATATGATGTTTAGGGTAACACAAAAGACTTCAATGTTATATCTCTTTAAAAACTGTAAGCAATGATGGCAAAAAATTGACATAATTCAAACATGTTAATAAATTCTTCAAATATGGACCATTAGGAGTATGAACAACAATTTTAAAGTTGTATTTTATATAAACTCCAATTTTAAATATAAACTCCAATTTTAAATAAGTTTTTATAATTTCATTTCTTTTACTCATTACATGTTCTCATATTTGAAAACATTTTCTTATATCATGTTTTAATGAATTAATATGAAATTTTTTATATGTAATTCTTTTAACATTAAGAAAGACTCCTCTAATTGCACAATTCAATCATTAGTATTATCTTTCAGAATATGTTATTGAACCCATCTTTTCATCCTCACCCATAACTTTCCTTTACTTCTAAAAAATCAATCTATTCTTTTATTCTTCATCAATGTATTTTTAAAAAGAAAAGTTTAATACTATAAAATAACTTATCATAATTTAATAAAAAATTGAGAGTTGTCATCACTATTTTTTTATGATAATAAAGCACAATTAAAAATCAGTTATGAAAGGACACATGATACATAACTTTTCCTTCATAGATATGCTGATGTATGCTACTATAAAGGTAAGGGTTTTTAAAATGTGTTAGCATAATATTAGCGTAATATTATGATAAAATAATAGATGAAACATTATGAGATATTTTTAGCTTAATTATAGGAGATATTATTGTATTTTCTTCATAATTAAATATTGGACGACGATATATAAGTGGTTCATATATCACTAAATAATATATAGTAAAACCCAATATTTCTTTCTATATGTTGTATATTCTTTAACATGGTATACAAAGCATAATTTTAGTTTTTTTTTTTTCAGAGCCCACGACAGCTCCTTTTTGTTTCCCTTCCTTACTTCTCCGTAGGGTGCCCACTACCCACCTTTATTCTTCCAGTCTTCCAAGGCGTTAAAGAAACCTTTTGAGAGCGAGGTTCTCTCCATCTTTTTTCGAATCAGGGGTATTCTGCATAACCTGTCTTGCTGGTCTTATTCCATTGTCGTTCACACTTGCGATCGTTGTGGGATTCTCCATCGATCGTAAAGAGTTTTCATGCCGGCACTATCACCATCCATCCATGGGTTACCGAACGCAACGCTAGTCACCATTGAAAACCCTTGTAGTTGTTGGCTACTCCGTGGTTTTGTATCTCTACAACTGCATTTTCGATTGTGTGTCATCACAATTTCACTTGTCAATTTCTATCATGGACAAATATGATGTTTCGAAGCCCATTACAAACTGTCTTGAGTGGATCCAACTACAACCTTTGGGTTCAAGAAATGAAAAGTTTCCTTATAGGACGCAAACTATGGCGTATTATCACCGAAGATATCACTCAACCAATCACAGCTCAAGATGAAATTGAAGCCAAATTTGCAAACTATCTTGAGGATTAGGATAATAAAAACAATCAAATCATCACTTGGTTCTGTAATACTTCTGTTCCAGCAATCCTTGTTCAATTTGCTAATTACAATTCTGCAAAATAAATTTGGGATTTTTTGGCTAATAGATATTGAACCATTAGACTTGCTCACTATTATCAGTTGTGGACTATACTTCTCATTCTGAAGCAAGAATCTAGACAATTTGTCAATGATTTTCTTGCTCAAGTCTAATCACTTTGGAACCAAATATCTCGGGCCAAAATTAGTGAAGATCCTCTTCATCTCATTCAAGTCCTTATGGCTCTTCGCCCAGAATATGAAGTTGGTCGTGCCTTTCTACTACATCGGCACCCACTACCATCATTGGATGTTGCCATTCAAGAGATTATTTTTGAAGAAACTTGCCTCAATATGGATAAAAGACCCCAATTTGATATAACTCTTGCAACTACTCGATCCTCACAATAGAAATTTGGCACCCAAGTATGTAAGAATTGTAATCAAACTAGTCATGCCTTTTATAATTTTATAATTTTATAATCTCTTCACCAAAACTTTCTAGACGTTTATGCCAACATCTCCATTGACGATAATCTCACCTTCGCTATTGTGTATTTCGTAGAGGATAACACTTTCACATATTTCTTCCTCTTATAATGGGAACCATGCTCCACATGTCCAAAATGTCGAGTCGAACTAGACAGAAGGTCGTGACGAGTTAGTTCGGGTCGAAAGTAGAACCAAACCAGTTCGGGTTGTCGAGTCAAGCCTGGTCGAGTCGAAGGTCGAGTCGGGCCTGATCGAACCTAGCCAACTCGGGTTGAAGCTTGAGCCGGGCCGACCTTGGTCAAAGGTTGAGTGGAGCCGAACCAAACCAAAGGTCAAACTAGACCAAAGGTCTAACCGGGTAAGCCTGAAAGCCATCTTGGACCAGGCCCTAGGCTAAACTGGGTCAAACTGGGCCGATTCAAATCAAAAGTCAAGCCTAAAGGTCGACTAGGCTTGGCCAAGCTGAAGGTTGAGTTAAACCAAGTTGAAAGTCAAGCTTGACTAGACCAAGCTAGACCAAAGGTCGAGTTGGACCGGTCTATGTCAAAGGTTAAGTCCGATCAACCTGTGTCAAATCAAATGTTGAGTTGGATCGGATAAGACCGAAGTTTGAACTAAGCCGAAAGTCGACTTAAATAAAAAATAAAGACAATTCGTACCATGTTGAAAGTCAAGTTAAGCTAAAATTAAAAGTCAAGTTAAGATAGATTCAAATGTAATTAAATTCACCGTAAAATAAAAATTAAATTACTTTAACCAAAAAAAAAATTTAAATTTAAAACATTTCGATTACTTCACCTAAATTTATTATTCAAGAAATAAAAACAATTCAATTGCAAATAATTCTAACTATTAAGTAATTTAATTTCTTCAAAATGATACAATTCCTCGTCTAAGGGATTTCGCTTTTTAGAAATAAGTTTCCAATTCGGTCCGGTTCCATGCTTTTGCAATGTTCACTTGCAAAAGCTCCATGCTTTGCAATATTCACTTGCAAAATGTGGGTCCTAGTCCTTACAGTTGCCTAGTCATATGTTTATCTTGTTGCCCCTTTTCTTGATTTTTGTTGCTTACGCCATCTCTAAACATGAACCGCGTTTCGTGCTTCCCGCGCCGCCATCATTCTTGGGTGGCGTACGAATGAGGGAGGGGATGAGGGGCTGAGGAGGAGAATTGAGGGGTATTTTGGAGATTAAGATTTTTATGAGATGCAGGAAGAAAAAGGGGCGGTGCAGGACTACAGCTTGACGTTTCTTACGTACTTTTACCTTCTACGTAACGTATTTATTATTTATGTATCGGGAAATCTTTTTCCGTATTCTATATAGAAAAAAGAATAAGAGTTTTAAATAAAAAGAAACATGCAGAAGCAACCCTCAGTAATACCGTGGAAGGTTATACCTTGGTTACGCAATCCTAACCATGTGTCCTCATCGCCATCATCTCCCCACAATCTATTTCTTTCATATTAAGAACCTGAACAGTCCTCAACGTCAGACAACATAAAAAGCGGTAACAACTTGCAAAAACTCTGAGAATTAAATAGCTTATATCATGCACTCAAGCTGCAGGCAAGGACGAAAATGTTTACTGAAATTAGGTAATTAATCTTACAGCACGTATTGAGTGGACTATCAAAATGCCACTAACAATCTACTTTGCCTTCAAAAAGCATTGCAAAATATAAGCATCGACTTGAAATACAATCAAAGGGAAATGGGGAGACTAACCAAGTAAACTGTCCCATATAAGATTGCCAGTCAACCCGAAAATTAAATTAAAATGAATACAAATATTATGGCTTGATATGTCTCGGTTAGTGTTTTGACAGAAACGGTGAAAAACTTAAATTCAAATAAAAAATCGCAAGTTTATGACTCAATTTCAAATGGTGACAGAACATACAGAAATACGACACAAACTTTAAACCCTGGTCTAAGTCAGTCAGTCAAAGACTTAAATTTAACATCTGAGTGCGAGACATTTTGTTGCAGTTATAAACGAAACAACACAGCACTCGCGACCTTAAGTATGGTCAGATACTGATATACATACTCCGTCATGTTTTGAAACAGAAGAAACGATAATAATATGATAACCATGAAACTGGTTCCCAGGATTCTACAGCCATAATTGTGCTTGCTTATGATCTGAGTGAATGACAATAAAATAAAACATTTGAATTACCAGTAAATACATATATAATTGAAAGAAATAAGGAAGCATTTACCCTCAAATATCTGGAGAGCCCTCTTTCTTCTTCATTGAGAGGCTTCAAGTTCCTGTGTGTTGGATGCATTTTCAGAAGTGTCTACGCAGGGACTGTTTCTAATTTGATCCATAGACTGGGTATCAAACCAGGAATTCTTCAGCCCAAGGTGAGAAAGCTGTTGATTGTTTTTCGAGTCCTCATCTGGTAAGCAACTCATGGGAAAGTTCACCAGGTTAGCTGCTTTGCTTTCACATTGCACCTTAGTAGAAACAGGTGACTCAAGCTTGTCAGAATAGTTCTGGGTTAGCTCCATAGGACTATGAAAAAGTAAATGGGCTACGGTTCTATCAATGGGATTCGTCTCTGTTTCAACATCTGGCATCCTGGCATATCTGTAATACCAACAT
>Ga0209589_1012031_pt1 | contig 11901 bp, 12 predicted proteins | sample CowpeawhiteBW_FD_187525 | JGI IMG/M metagenome (GOLD analysis project Ga0209589, IMG submission 187525) | Root nodule microbial communities of legume samples collected from California USA - Cow pea white BW (SPAdes) (version 2) | ecosystem: Host-associated > Plants > Roots > Nodule | place: USA...
TATATATATATGGTATAACAAGTTAAATGAACCAGACTTAGATTGAGAAATTTAACACACAATATAACTAGTATAGCAAGCTATATGAACCAAAGACATTTGATGTGTATTGGTTCTGAAGTGAGTATTCACTAAAGTCTCACATCAAGTAACATGAAGAATAGAGCAACAGACAAATACTATTAAAATAAGGAGTTTCTTTTGCAATTGTTACCACAACTCAATTCTTAGGTGTATGAGAGGCTTGGACAGTTATGTGTCATTGGAAAGTTTGCAATTTTTGTCAGAAAAATTGTACTATAAAGGGTTTGCAATTTTGAACCACAAAAAATTGCACTTTAATGTTTTTTGTTGATTATTTGTAGATGTAGGCCTTGAGGTGTTGAACCACATTAAATTTTCCGTGGGCTTTTATTTATATTTTTTACAGTGTTAGCAGTTTATCAGTCATAATACATCCTTGCAATTCTTGTTGTTATCGCTTTGTTGCACTTGCTAGACCATGTGTGTGCCTAGTATTCAGGAGTGCTCTAGAGATCATGCCAAGATCTCATACAAGCAGCCTCACTCGACACTTACGTAGGTGATTTCATCAAGCATCTGCTACAAATCATACACCACTCATAAGGGATATGAAAATCCTTAAAAATTTTGTTTAAATTAAAATCCTTACACCACATAAAATTTTAATCAGAAAGTTTAACCTCTCAATAATGTAGTCTCTTGCACTTTCACACATCATAGGAGTGGACATAATTGATTTTAAATCAATTTAGTGCTATCAGAATTAACGAACAACTTGTTTTTACTCATATGAACCTTATTCATGGGATCTCCAATCACAAAGGTTACCATCACTTGTTTGTTTGAAAGTGGCTTAAGTCCCTTCCCCCTCAATGTTTATAAAATTATATTTCTTCCAAAGGATTTTGTCAAAAAATCTGCTAGATTCTATCATGACTTTAGATAATCAATGGAAATAGTTCCACTCTGTGGTAGTTGTTTCACCAAATTATATCTCAATTTTATATGTTTATCTTTCCATTGTAGTTCTTGTTTTTAGCTATAACTATTGTTGATTAGCAATCACAATGTATTGACATAGATGAAGTTAGTTTCATTCCTAGCGGAATGTTTTCTAAGAAGCTTTTCAACACTTAACTTCACTACCAACCATTTTGAGAGCAAAAAACTCAGATTCCATTATTGATATTGCAATAATTTTTTTCATGGCTAATCTCCATGTAATCGCACCACCCTAAGTGTGAATACATAACCACTAGTGGATTTCGTCTTATATGAATTAGAGATCCAGTTAGCATCATTGTATCATTCTAGTACAACGAGAAATCCACTATATTCAATGCAAAATCCATTGAGCCTCTTAAGTATGTCATAAGTATTGCAAGTGTATCCCAATGCTTTTGATTTGCGCATTGAGCGTACCTACTCAGTCTAACTCTTGCAAAAACAATATTAGATCTAGAAAAGCTCATTAAATGTAGTAAGGTCCTAATTATCTGGGAATATCGAGGTTGAGAAATAAATTCTCCTCTATTTTTCTTTAATTTAGAGTTAACATCATAAAGGGTACTCACTATTATAAAGTCAAAATATTCAAACTTCCTAAGAATTTTCTCAATGTATTGTTCTTGGGGTAGTAATATATTATCTCCCTTCCTTACGATTCTAACATTTAAAGTCACATTCGCTTCACCCATGTCTTTTATTTCAAATTTAGATCCTAGAAAATAATTTAGTTTTAAAGAATATAACAGTGCATGTACCAAAAATTAGCATGTCATCCACGTACAAACATATTATGACACATTCACCATTTTTTGATTTAGAGTACACACAATTATCAACATCGTTAAGTGAAAAGTCATCACAAAGTAACACATTGTCAAGCTTTTCATGTCATTGTTTTGGTGCTTGTTTTAAATTTGATATCGTTGTCGTTAAGCGATCAAATTAACACTATTTAACTTTAGCAACTTAAATATTGCCAAGTTAGTAGTGAACCAACTAGATAAGGTTAAGCTAAACCTGAGTGGTATCCCAACGAGTATGGAATTGATTTTTAATATTTGACTCTTATAAGAAATCTATCCTAATGCAATTAAAACTATATGATGATATGCAAAAATTTAGAGAAGAATTTAAGAATGAAATGGAAAATTAATAAAAGACTTAAAAACAATTATAATAAAACAGGCCAATTCCACTACTTTCAATATAGATTCTTCATTGATTATCTTCAGATTATTGTTCAATTAACTATTTTTTTGACTTCAAATTAATTAAAGTAAATTCTTAATTAATTTGTTGGCGTTCTTACTATTAACCAAAGTAAATTCTCAAACAAAAGTAAGAACTTTGTAGAGTAATCATAGTAGATTCAAGCAAAGTATATTCTTAATCATGTCTATTCTTTTACCTCGAAAATCAAGCAAGAAGTTAATTAACCAAAGTAAATACTTGATTAATTCTAATTAAAGTTTTTACCTCTAATAAAAGTACATTCTCAATTATTAGCAAAAATTCATTTAATTACATGAAAGTTTCTAAATTTAATCAAAGTAAATTCTCAATTAAAGTTAAAAACCCTTGAACTCATGTGATTAACATGCATGTAGACTAAAACATCTAACTAATTAGCTATGATGTAAAACCGTTACTTTTCACGTGATTCAGAGATAAAAGATATAGATGAATTGAAAGTAAAAACAATAATAAAAAGAACAAAGACATTATTTTAATTTAACCTCAGAATCCATAATGAAATTACAGTGGAACCAACCTTAAAATCTTAGCCTCCATGGATTGGAAGAAATACATGATAAATGATGAATGAGAGAAAAGAAATAAAAGGATGGAAAAAGGAGAGATGTGGTGGATGGTAGCTTCAAAAACCAGAGAGTTGCTCAGTGTCCTTCTTCTACTCCCTTATGTCTCTTTATATAGGCCTTGATTGGACTTGAACTTTATCTTTTCTGTTGCTGAAATCTTTTATCTGTTGATATAATATTCCTCAAATAATTAACAAATTTTATCAATTTCTAAAATATTTTGAAGATTTTCTCTGCTGATAATTTAAGATATATAAAAGATAATTAATTAAAATTTGTAATTAATTATTTAGCAACTTAATATATGTCCTATTTCCAATTTCACCCCTCCTATTTGACTATTTGACCAGCTTTGACTAGTTTTGGACAACAATTGACTATTTTGACCATTTGACTGTGCAATAATAGGCTAACATGTGGTAGTTCTTTCTCTCTCCTCTAAGTTTGCTAGTTCACGTTGCAATGGTTATTGTCGCAAGTTCGTCAATGTGTTTAATGTAGAGGTTGTTGATGATGGTTCACGGTGGTCCGGCGACGTGGCTATTATTCCGGCAAACGATAGTCGTCTTCAAGCACGGTGTTGAACAACATAGCGGAGATGATAATGGCAAATTTGTGATGTTGATGCGTGCTGCAATTGTTGAAACGTGTTCGTGTTCACAGTGCATGTGATGGAACCATGGTAGTTCGTGGTGTGTGAACGTACTATGTCCACTGGTGCGCAAGTTTCAAAATTGTTGCAGACCCTTGGTGGTTCGCACTCTCTTCTATAAGCGTCAATGGTGCCTTTGTCTTCACGATGGTGCATCGCGAATCTGGTTCATTGCATGGAGGAAGACGTGGTTGGTTCGTGGGAGAAGATGATGGATGGTGCAGTGGTTGTTGGTTCGAACAGGTCTGGTAGTTGCAGCTCTACAAATGCGGCAACAACATGAAGATGGAGGCTAGGGTTTCATGTGTGAGATGGGGGAAGATGATGACGTGGCAAGCACTAATTGGCTAGTTCATGAGTGCTTGGATTTAGACATGTGTCATGTTCTGGTTTGTCAGTTTAATTAGTGAAGGGTTGCCACATGGCATGATATGGTTGAGTTGGGTTTAAGTGGTAGGAGGGATACGACTTAGTAGAAACTAAGGGTGCATAACAGGTTTTTAGGTGGTCCACTTGAAGAAGGATCGTATAAAATAAAAACTGGGGGTACATTTAGCTCCTGGATTATTTCTTTCCAGAATTTAATAATTTTGGACTTAACTTGTAACTCGGAACATCCACATTTTAATAACCCAAATTAAATTTCAGCTGCATTAACTAATGTTAGAATATCCAATAATATTTTATGCAACTAAAATCACTTTTTACTCCATTTTTATCTTACGAACTCAATAAATTCAACAATCACAAATCTTGATTAAATCAATCTTTTAAGCACTAAAATTCAATTAAATCCCCAAATTTAAATATTAAATGAGGGCAAAAATTTGAACACATCAGACACATTCACCATTTTTTTATTTAGAGTACACACAATTATCAACATCGTTAGGTGAAAAGTCATCTCAAAGTAACACATTGTCAAGCTTTTCATGTCATTGTTTTGGTGTTTGTTTCAACCCATACAAAGATTTTAAAAGTTTGCAGACTTTATTCTCTTGACAAGGTACAACATAAAACCCTTTAATTTGAGTCATATAATAGCTTCTAAAAAACTTGTTGGATCATTTTCAACTAGACAAGTATAAAAGTCATCTCCGAAGGAAGTTTCCTTCCTTTGTCTTTTACTTCTTCTTAAATCCTCACATAGGGCATCACTATTAGTATTCATAGGTTGTTCTAGTGTGTCATTAACCTTTAAAGGAAAAATGTGTTAAAAAAACCCAACATTTTTTGTTTCCATTATACTATTATGTTCAATTAAATCACTTTTAATTACAACAAACCTATAGGTAACATTATGTTCAACATAGCCTAAGAACATACAATTAGAGGTTTTAAAGCATATTTTCCTTTTCCTAGGATCGAGTAATATTACCTTAGTTAGGCACCTCCACACTCTCAAGTATTTAAGATTAGGGTGACAATCTCTCCACAACTCATAGGGAGTTTACCAATTTTCTTATGAGGTATCCTATTTTGTAAAATGCATGCAGTAAGAAAAGCTTTTACCCAAAAGTTATAAAGTGTAATAGAACTAATAAGCATGGAATTCATCATTTATTTAAGGGTCTATTCTTTCTCTCAGCTACTTAACTAGACTCATCTGAATATGTTGGAGTTACTTCATGGATAATACCTTCTTTAAAATAATAGTCATTAAACAATACAAACTCAACACGTCTATCTAATTTAATCCTCTTAATTTGATTATTCAATTGATTTTCTACTTTCGCTTTATAAGTTAAAAATAATCATCTATAAAGGTTAAAAAACAATATTTAGCATCGCTAGACATGGTTTGTTTTAAATCAACTAGATTAGTATGAATTAATTCTAACAACTAGATCACATTTACTACTTTGTTTATCATAAATATTAATTAATCCAAGTCGTTGTAATTAATCCATATATGAGTTTTAAAAGAACCTTTTCTTTTCTAGGACAAGAATTATCCTGGAACCACTAAGATAAACGAGTTATTCTCCATCCCCCACACTAGTGTACGAGTTAAAAGCACTTATGTGTGCACATATGTGCCCAGTAGCACCAGAGTCAACCACTCATGTGTTCACATAAGTCACAAGGTTTATTTCGGAAACAACCGCAATAATTATATCTTCTCCTTCAGCTTTATTTTCCTTAAGAGGATTGTCGTTTATAACTCTATTTTCTTTAAAAGTGGGGTTAGATGAATCAGGACAAGAAATTTTAATAATAACTTCACAACATGGCCTACGAAAGAAAGAAAATCTACAACGTTCAAAACAACCCTCGCGACACTTGCGGCTCTATCTGGGTTAGTTTCGAGGTATTACGGAGGAAAATCTAGAATGCATTCGCAAAGGTGAGGAAATATGCGCTAAATCTTAATAAAGCAATGCCTCCGCAAAGATAGCAACAACAACAAAGAGCATGGAAAAAATCATGGAGTAGAGATAATTTTGTGATACATTATTTTTATAACAAATTTTACTCAACAATCTCCTCAAGAGTTTGTTATTGTGGTGATTGTGGTGTTATTGTGTTGTGTTGTTGTTGTTGTCACAATGGTCTAAGTTGATCACCAAGATGAACCTAAGGCTTTGATATCGCTAATGATTTTTTTCTTTTCTCGAGGGAGGATTGCTTAAGGGGAGATTTTATATAAATGTGACATGAGTCCAACTCACATAAGGAATTGACACCACTTTTAACCTAAAACCTCGAGGCATTGAGTTTATGTGTCTTTTTTCCTATATGGTGTTTAACTTTGTCATTTCTATCCAATATGAGACATAAAATCACACTTGGATTATTTTGAACACTTATGCAATTGAGATGTTACATGATTGGTACCTTCTTATAGAATTACAATCAACTTTGTTCATTGAAAGAACGATTTTACAATTGCGATCTTTCAATCTTTAATTTACAAAGATGAGATGTACGAGAGACAAGATGCCTCCAAAGACGAGATGCCTCCAAAGACGTTTCTACACTGAAGTTAGAAATATGTTAAATATGACTACATCATTTCACTTAAGGTAATTTTGAAATGATGTTATTTCCCATCAATATTATCATCTATGATATAATAAATTTTCTACTACATAAATATTTTGAATAATTGTTATCCCAACTTATTAGGTTACAAATTTTTTTCATAAAAACAAACATTCTATTTTATAATTTTAGGATTATTAGTATTATAATTGTTTTGAACGTTTATGGTTTATTGTCATTTTGTTTATGGTTTCTTATATATGCTTTGTTTTGAAATTATTTTTTACTACCTTGTGATTTTTATCTCTCAATAAATTTTTTCATGTTAAAAAGTTAATGTTTTTAACCATTTAGTAATTATTTATCTTCATATGTGTATGGATCCTCAAGTTTTTTTCTTTTTGTTGTCAATATGTTTTCCCACTTGACATTATAGTATTGTTTTGTATATACTAGTTTAAGTGGTTTAAGTTTTCATAATTTGTTGGTTTTAGTTTGGACTAATTGTTAGTTTGTTGGTTTGGTGGTTTAAGTGTTCATAATTTGCTAGTTTGTGTATGTGGATAATTTGTTGGTTTGAAACCTTATTTTACTGGTTTGAGTCTAGATAATTGGTAAGTTTGTTGGTTTGGTGGTATGAGTCTTTTAGTTTGTTAATTGAGTCTGGACTAATTGTTCGTTTGTTGGTTGGATGGTTTAAGTCTTCATAATTTTCTCGTTTTGGTCTACATAATTTGTTAGTTTACTAGTTTGGTGGTCATTTTAACTTTCAATTTGATGATTAGAGTATGGACTAATTGTTGTTTTGTTGGTTGGGTAATTTAAGTCTTCATAATTTGTTGGTTTGAGTTTGCATAATTTGTTAGTTTGGTGGTCACTTTGACTTTCAGTTTGCTAATTGAGTTTGGACTAACTTGTTGACATGCGTAGCCTAGATGGTGTGTTACTTGAAGATTTGATGAAGCTTTGTTGAAGTAACTTGAAGTCATTGCTTTGGAATCATGCCTACATTGATGAAGTTATGGAGATTTGATATTGCTCGAGTTGATCAAGCCTTATATGCATGCCCTCTATATAGATCAATCATGGGGAAAAGATTATATTTCACTTTGTAGACCATTTACCATTTATTAGATGTATATGGTCTTTATTGTGTCTTTTAATCTATTGAAATATTTTTCAACATTTTAAATGGTGTCTTTTAATCTGTTGACTGGAATTTTAGCAGATGATTCAATGATGAACTATTATTCCAATTGATTAGTAGTAGTATATGATTCAATGATGAACTATTATTCCAATTTAATGTAGGAACAAATAGATGAGCTAATGTTGAAAAATCCAGAAATTGCATCAGATATATCTCCAAATGATCCAGTTGGTATCATATTTGGTACAGAACATCTAGGTCGGCTTAGAGGACTGTCACGTGGAGCTTATGCTACTCTTGCTTTTAAGCAATCAACTATAAGGTTAAGTGGTATGAATTTTGTTTCATGTAATGCAACTTCAACAAATATAGAGGACAAGGTTCTGAAGATGGAAAATGAGCTCACAATTGTCAAAAACCAAATGTAAACACTACTAGCCTACATCATTGACATTCCTAAGCATTTTGCTGCTATGGTTGCTGGTTTGGTACATCCCTTAGTTACTGAGGTAAAATTTACTAGTTTACTTAAGAAATTACATAAGTTTATTATAATAAACAGTGAAATTGAAAAACTTAAAAGTTTTTTTTTTATTCCAAGCACCGGATGTTGGAAATGGTACTCCATTTCTACTTTTTTCTATTTTATGAAAAACATGTTAAATAAATTATGATATTATAAAATGGTTGAAATAATTTTACGTTCAAATTATGACAGTTCAAAATGTCATATTACATTTTAGTACAATGAAAATAATGATGCTTTTAGGTGTTACTCTTCACATTGGATTATTTTACAATAAACAAATTATAACAGTTTTAACTATCATTGTTTGTGCAGTGCATTAAATGACGGAGTGTTGTGGCAATTCACATAAGACCATCATATTATACTTTATGGCAACAAGATTTATACCATTATGTTGAACTATCACACGCACAAAATGTAACACCCCATTTAATTGATAAAGAGGCGTCACACATAATAATATAGTAGCGCAGTCTTGGAGTATAAACATTACTCCTCACAATATCCAAGACACACCTTGATGCCAAAACAAGACAAGATACAAGGTTCAACAGTAATCAAAAAGAGATTTTAAAAGATAAGCCAATACATGGGCCATAGCCCTAAAGAAAGACAAAATGAGTAGAGCTCAAGTCCAGATGACTAAGCAGCGGAACCTCCATCACCTTGTTGACCACGAGGATTTCTCGCATCTGCTCACACCAATAAATTGATGATCATCGCAAAAGGAGAAAACCAAACACATAGAACATACAACAAGCAACAAGGGTAAGCTAGAGTAGAAAATAGTTCATCATGCTGTCACACACAACTTTCATATTTCAACAGGTATATATATATATATATATATATATATATATATATCAACCAATCTTGTTATGACTTGCACACAATACACTAGGACTCAGACACGACTCATCCGGATACATATAATTTAGTTAGATTCAGTGGATGCTTGCACTTGTGGTGGATTTCCCTGCTCTATCGAGTTGCTCACCCCCGAGCTAAGTGTTACAATATCTCAACCCCCACACACAAGGTTAACCCTTAATGAGTTTCAGGCCTCCTGCTGCCCACACACAGGGGCCATGGAATTACGTACCGACCAACTGAGGCACCACCATGAAGTCTCACCTAGAGACTCATGGAATTACGTCCTAACCAACGAGGCACCACCACGACACCGTCGTGGAATTACGTCCTAACCACACCAATAACATAATCCATTAATTTGTATCACATTCATGTTCATGCCAATTCCATGTCACTTTTATAACCAACCATTTCATGTGCATTACATGTCAAGAATCATCCATGTTCATCATCCACAACTCACACATCCTCTTACTCATGCATATTTATTCACCTCATGCTTTAATCTAATAATCCAATCAAATATATGCCAAACATCCAAGAACAGAGAAAATATCAAACAAGGACGCACTCTCGCCCAACTCCTCGCTCAGGCAGAAAGGTCTCACTCAGGCGAGAGGGACTCTCGCTCAGGCGAACTCCTTTCGCCTAGGCGAGAGCTCGACAAACAAGAACAGTGGCCTTTTGCACATTCTCGCTTAGGTGAGACCCCCTCGCCTGAGCGAGACACTCCCTCGCTCAAAATAAGATTTGGTCGCCTGAGCGACAACTAGCGTAAAAGGGCATGGGTAAGCCTCTACTTATCTCGCCTAGGCGAGACAAGCTCGCTTGGGTGAGATTATCAGTTCTCGCCACTGTTCGCACCTGGATCAGCCATACATACATACCAAACAAAATAACCAGACATCCCATGCATCCATAATAGCACACAATCTCAAGAATCGTGAAACAAAAACAAAAATAACCCGCAATCGCATTAAACAAAAAGGTTCTAGCTTCCCTTACCTGGAAATAGCTAGAACAGAACCTCGACTCTAAGCAGTGGGGCATGACAGCTCAAGGAACAACTTAAGGAGCTGGAAAAATTAAAGGAACAATAGGGACTTAAGTTACTAAGAGTAACAGTAGTAGGAAAATATGCAAGTATGGGATGAGGGACAACTTACGTGAAAAATGAACTAAGTTCAAACTTGCTTGACCAAAGTGGTACCCAAACCCTAGCAGAGCACAATTTTGGAAGAGATTGAGAGAGAGGTGGCTGTGTTTCTGTAAAGTGAGTGAAAATGAGAGTGTTAGGGCGGGTTAGGGTCTTTGGCTCCCTATGAGCCAGCCCTAGGTCCAACTGATTTGGGACAACCCTTTTAAATTAGGGCAAAAATAATTTAGTGGGCCTTACACAAAAAATGATTGTCATAAACACATTGTATACAACAAATATCTGTATAATTGTCTTGTTTAAGACAATTTTTTTTGTAGTGTATATCTTAATTTTAATTTCGATTCATTGTTAAAATATTAGCTAAACTTAAAATTTGACTCTCTCTTTTATTTTCTTTCCAAAATGTGCAATTGATTTTGTTTTTGCCTTTTGTTAGAAACGTTGTTAATATCACTACGAAATGATATTATAAAATATAAGTTATTTTTACTTCTTTAAATTATAAAATAAGTTATTTTTATTTTCGAAAATGACAATATTAAATATTTTACATATGTGATTAATAATATATTTATTTTTACGAATTTAGGAATACAATTTATATAAACGATTATAAACTCTCAAAACCATATTTAAATCAAGATCAAATACATGTATACTCTAGCCACAAGTTACACTATTAGTCTTAAAATAAAACATAAACCAAAGTTACATTCAAAACTATACATCCTGAGGAGAAATAAGAGAGCATGTGCATAGAAAATGAAGAGAATATAGCTTTAGTATTTCATCGTATATTGTTCAATGTTCAATTTGTTCAAAGGAAAAACAGAATTTTTCAACTTTCATTTTTTTAATATAAAAAACCTCATTTAAAATTTCACAATTTTCAATAAAGCTCATCTAGTATAAAGTTTATTAGAAAACTGATGTTACACTACACTCTTCTTTTAAATAATTGAAGGGTCTACAGAGGTGGTTCACGGGAAAGTCCAAAGTGATTTCTTTTTGAGAAAACATATTTTTATACACAATTTTGTGCCTTCTTAATCAGCACAATCGTCAATAAAAAAAAAAATAGATAATATAATTTTGTCTGAGATTGACCATGGATCAAGATTCCCTATGTTTCAAAAGTAATTATAATCTGACCATTCAATTTTTTTTTTTAAATTACATTTTATTTATTATTTGATAATAGAAATAACTTTTTACTATTAGTCATTAATGCAATCAAAGAGGTGAGTGTAGAGAATCCACCACCTATTTTAATGCACAGGGACTACCTTTGTTTCGTTTTAATTCTTGGTTTTTAATTCAAATTTTACTTTTATTCAATATTATATTACGTTTTACAAATTATATCCGAGAAAAAAAATATATTTTCATTAAAAGAAGAATCAAATGTTTCAAAATGTTGTATTTGACAAATTGAAAATGATAGTTTATTGCAGAAAAAAAGTAAATTATTTTACCAAAACAGAAAAATTAACACTTAACATAGAAAAAAAATATTTTATAATTTATGAGATTATTCATGACGCTTATATTATTATATAGTCTATACAAGAACCGATAAAATTAAGCAGCGAAATAATTTGTTAATGAAAAATCAAGAAAGATGAATTGGTCTATTAATAAAATTAATATTTTTAAATTTTTCTTTTAACTTTATTGTTTTAAATTAAACTTTTAGTTATA
>Ga0209589_1012035_pt1 | contig 11896 bp, 8 predicted proteins | sample CowpeawhiteBW_FD_187525 | JGI IMG/M metagenome (GOLD analysis project Ga0209589, IMG submission 187525) | Root nodule microbial communities of legume samples collected from California USA - Cow pea white BW (SPAdes) (version 2) | ecosystem: Host-associated > Plants > Roots > Nodule | place: USA...
AAAAAAAAAAAAAAAAAAAAAAAAAAAAAAAAAAAAAAAAAAAAAAAAAAAAACAGGGGGGGGGGGGGGGGGGGGGGGGGCAAGGCCCCTCCATGCTACATATATAATCCGCCCGTGAATTCAAACTTATCTAAAAAAGCTAGATTTATGGGAAGTTGTGGAGGAAGATGATTAGTGGCAAATCTTGACCAATAATTCTTGGGGAGCCAAAATAATACATTCAAAATTTATAAAGTTGTATTTGATATGAACACCTTTTTAAATATACTTTTCTAATTTTATCTTTTTTATTCAATGGATATTCTTATATTTGATGACATTTTCTTGTATCACTTATATCACGTTCCAAAGAATTTATATCAAACTCATCACATGTAATTATTTGAACCTTAATAAAGGATTCCTATAATTGAACAATTGGATTATTAGTACGATGTTTCAAATTATGTAAGAAAGTTGAATTTATTTTGTTTTCATCACGGGTAGCTTCCCTTTTTTACTTTTAAAAAATAAATCAATTCTTTTATTCTTCATTAATCTACCTATTTTTTCAAGTTTAAAATTCAAAAATAATTTATCATAATCTATTCGAAAATTCAAAGACATAATTACTAAAAGAAAATTATATCATAATCAAGCCACAATAACTACTAGAATATTTCATATTACATGAGATTCTTTTTGCAAATTTGTTAAAAACATTGCAAGAAAATATTTTTTTCCCATTTTTTCTAAGAATTTTAATTGACAGATAATTCCTTCGTGGATAATTATTTCCTACAAAATTATAAAATTTGCAAGTATTTCCTACATTTTTTTTTTGTGAAAAGTGTTTTATACAAAATATTTTTCATAACAAAATTTGGAAGTATTTCCTACAAAAACATTTGCAAAACAAGATTGAGAGGAAATATGAGATTTTTTATTAGTGAATTTAACATTGGTTATGAAAACATATAGTACATTATTTTTTCTTCAATATTTATAATATTAACTATTAAATTAATATTCAACTATGAAGTGAGATAAAAAAAAGTTTTTTTTCTTCAAGAATGGAAGAGAACATAAGAAATAAGAGCAAAAATAGTGAGTTTGTGTTTAACTTTCTTTTTTCTTAAAAAATGAAAAGAAAAAAAAAATAAGACAGGATAAGAGACGAATACAATATGTGAAAAATCCAAAGACAATATAAAAAAAATTCTTAATAGATATTTTTATTCTTTATTATATTTAATTTTATATTTTATTATTTATTAACATTAAATATTATGTTTCATAAGAAAAATAAAAAATACCTAATTTTTATGAGTTTTCAATCACATATAATTTGAAATTTTTAAAAAACTTTAAAAAATTCAATATATAAATTTTTTAAAAAATGGGGGGGCCATGGCCCCTCCCACCCCATCAAACATCTGCCGTTGAAGATGATGATTCGTTGCCTGAAAATCTCACCATGGCTTAAATCAAAATCCATAAAAAAAGAAAGATAAAGAAGACAAAGGCCAAATCATGTTTGTTTGTAGATGCTTCACATGTGATCATTACCAGAATCATAATCCTAAAGTCTCCCAAATAAAATTTGAAATCATTTGAAAGGAGAATACGAGGAAACGAGAATATTCGATGCATGAAAGTTTTAAACTTGATAAGGGAGTTCAAAATGCAAAAGATGAAAAAGTCTAAGACAAGTTAGGAATACTCAAACAAATTGTTGGGTATTGGCAATAAGATAAAATTTTTGGGAAATGAGTCTATGAAGCATTTATTGCTTCGTTAAAAAACACAAAAAAATATGTTTATAATTACTTTGACAGAAGTGATATGTGCCTTGCAAGCATAAGAGCAACAAAGATTAATGAGAAATGAGATCATGTGGTTAAAGGTTCTTTACTTCATACTAAAGAGAATCCTCTCATAGTTAAGAACAACAAAAGGAGCAAATACAACAACACATAGATTTTTACATCTTGTCCTTATTGTAAGAAAAATAATCATCAACCCAACAAGTGTTGCTAGAGGCCAAATGTAAAACGCTACGAATGTTGTCAATTGGGACGTGTGAAAAAAGTATGCAAATCCCAAGATCCTCAAGAAAATGTCAAGATTGTAGAGCACAAATCAGAGGAGGAACTACTCCTTGCAACATCAAGTGTTACAACCAACAAATTTGTAAGAGGTTGGATTATAGATAATGGTTGTACAAACCACATGACTCATGATCTATAACTTTTTAAGAAGCTCAACAAATCAAATATTTCCAAAGCAAGAACTAGTAATAGAGAACAACTTCGTGTGAAAGATACATTAACAATTTCAATTAAAACTCGTTCAAGTATCAAATTAATTTTTGATGGCTTATATGTTCTTGAAATTAATCAAAATTTGTGAAGTGTTGCTCAAATGTTACATAAATGTTATAAGGTATTCTTTGAAAAAAACGTTGTGTGATCTGATGCCAACAACCTAGATGTATTCAAAGCTAATATGAAAAACAAAAAATTGTGTTGGATTTGATGGAGTAATTGATAGGGATGACAACGGGGCGGGGCGGGGACGGGTTTCACTATCCCATACCCATTCCCGTAAAAAAAATTCATCCTCATCCCCATACCCAAACCTAACGGGTATCAAACTTTTATCCCATCCCCATCCCCACCGGGTAACGGGTATAATCTCGTACCCATACTCGTACCCGTTTTCTTACTACTTTAATATTAATTTTAATTAATTTTTATAAAATAATAAAAAATTACGGTAAAGGAAACATAATATTATCAAATATTCAATATTAGGAGTATGGTTGTTTCTTCGATATCAAATACTTTAAAATAAATTATAATTGTTTACATTTTAGATTAGAATACCAAATAAAATTTAATGAGAACCAAAACATTTATTAAATTTGCAAACATTAATGAAACCTAGTTGATAAATTTTAAAAATATTTTTAAAAAAATATAAAAGGAAAAAAATATTTAAATTAAAATATATTTTAAATGTTTGTTTACTTCAATTTTTTTAAATTATAATGAATCTATTTTTTATACACTAATAAAAGTTATAGTACATCACTTGATTAAAATGACGCAAAGAACAAATAATAAATATAATAATAAAATTTTAATATAGATCTTGTATCTTTTGAACCATAATATATGTTGGATGGTGGTAAAAAAATATTCATGGTAATTACATTAAATTTTTATATTGTAGTAAATAAAAATTATTTATACAATTATAGTGAAAAAATTAAAGTATGACTGTAATGAGTTAGAAAATAAAAAATAATTAGATAAAATTTATCGAAATAATATTCTACATGATGAAAATAAACAAAAAATAAAAATATTAAAAAATTAACAAATGTGTGTCTTATAAACAATTTGGAGACTATTGGAAGGAATCACACAAAGGAAAAAATATATATAATTAAAAGTATGATAAGATGAAAAATATCTTAGAGATCTAAGAAAACTTTTCAAATATCAACATATATACTCAATGGTTGATAAAAAAAAATGACGCAAAGAACAAATAGTAAACATAATAAAATTTTATCATAGATCTTGTATCTTTTAAACTCTAATATATGTTGGATGGTGATAAAAAAATATTCATGGCAATTATATTAAATTTTTATATTGTAGTAAATAAAAATTATTTATACAATTATATTGAAAATATTAAAGTATGATTGTAATGAGTTAGAAAATAAAAGATAATTAGATAAAATTTATCGAAATAGTATGATGAAAATAAACAAAAATAAAAATATTAAAAAATTAACAAATGTGTGTCTTATAAACAATTTGGAGACTATTGGAAGAAAATTGCACAAAGAAAAACAAATGTATAATTAAGGGTATGATAAGATGAAAAACATCTTAGAGATCTAAGAAAACTTTTTAAATATCAACATATATACTCAATGGTTGAGAAATAACAACATTTTTTTAGCGAAAAAAAAGAGTTCTTCAAATGAAACAAAAATTACTAATAATAAGTAAAGAGTTTTTTTTTATATTACCTAGTAAATTAAATGTTTATGCTATTAAATACTTAAATTGAGAGTATTAAACATTCTCAGGTGGAAGGCAAATATACAATAAATAAAAATATTAAAAAATAATAGAAATATTCAAATGTTACACATAAAAAAATTTTAATTGACATACATAATTTTAACATAATTACATAAAGGTTATGATAAGATAAACAAATATATTGAAAATGCGAATGAGTTTCATGACAAACAAAATATTTAAAAAAAATAAATAGAAAAAAAATATATATATATATATAGGGTTACTTAATTAATTGTGAATATTTTAATAATATAAATGAGATGGAGATATGGCAGGGACGGGTATTATGGCGGGGATATATTCATCCCCATCCCCATACCCATACCCAATTGAAAAAATCGGGGATTCCCCACACCCATACCCATACCCAGTCAATGCGAGGATTCCCCGTCAAAACGGGGACGGGTTCGGGCAATACCCACGGAGATGGGTTTATTTGCCATCTCTACCAGGGATGAGATCAATGGTGAAATCCACATCCCTGTTAGGTGGCAATTCTGGAATTTCATCCGGGAAGACATCTATGTATTCATCCACTATTGGAATCCTGCTGATTTTCTCTGCAGTACTAATCTTATATGCATGAGCCATTATCATAAAGCATGTAGCTCCAGCCTCAATCTCCTTCATAGCCTGATTAGATGAGATAAGCTCCAAACTTTTTGTATCTAGAAACACTACCTTGTGTCGTCCACAATTGATGATCACATGGTTGCTCGACAGCCAATCCATACCCAGAATCACGTCCAAACCCTTCATTGGCAGGCAAATAAGATTCACCTTGAACTTGCGGCCCGCCACCTCCATAGGGCATCCCACACAAACAGAGCTGGTGGATACCTCGCCAGACGCTGGTGCCGCGACTATTAACTCGCACCCTAGTTCTCGCATCACAAGCCCGAGCCTCCTCACACATTCATTGGATACGAATGAATGGGTAGCTCCTGAACCATATAACACAACAACCTCATGATTAAATAACAAACACGTAGCCTGCACGAGGTTACCTGACTGGATCGCCTCGGTAGTCGTCAAGGCAAAGACACGCCCTGGTGCTCTGGGCCTATCTCCAACTGGCTTCTTGGTTGGCACGCCTCCAGCTGGTTTCTTGTTGGGACAATGTTGGGCATAGTGCCCCGTCTGGTCGCACACATAGCACTTGCTAGTGCTAGGGCCTCCTCCAGAGCTGCCTGAGGGTTTTGGGCAATCCCTCCTCAAATGCTCACCACCACAGTTGAAACACTGTAGTTTTCTAGAAGAAGTTGATGGTCTGCTATAAGGCTTCTTCTGCTGGCGAGTGTCTATAGTGGTCCTCTGTGGTCGAGCCCCACTGCTGAGCCCCGTCTCTAACTGCTCGACTGCCTTGGCCTACTCCACCAAGACCGAAAACTCCCTGATGTGGAGTGGTACTATGAACCGGCGTAGCTCATGTTTCAACCCGCCATCGTATTTCATGCACCTCCATTCCTCAGTGACTGTAGGCAAATAAAACCTCGCCAGATATTCAAACCTATCTGTGTATGCCTGCACAGTCAGGTTCCCCTGCTGGAACGTGAGGAATTCAGCTTCCCTCTCATGTTTCGCAGAGTCCGAATGTACTTCTTCAGGAATCTGGTCCTGAAAGAAGTCCAAGTGATATCCTCTACCTGTGTCCGCATCAGCTGTTGCATGCCCACCCATCAATACTCAGCATCTGCCACTAGTAGGAAAGTGATGAATGACAGTCTCTGAGCATCAGTGCAGTCTATCACCTTGTAGATCTTCTCGCACTCTCTCAACCATGTGTCTGCCTCATCAAGGGTAGATTTACCAGAGAATTTTGAGGGCTTATGCCTCATAAAGTCCTCCATCATCACAGGGCGAACAGGTGCCACCAGGGCTCTAGGTTGAGCTGTAATAGGCTGCATCGCGTCCACCATGCGATGGAGGGCCTGAGCGATATCATCAGCTCCAACAGTGTTTCTCTTCCTCCTGTTACCCATGGCCTAAGCACGCCACATTTTACAGCTGGTCAAATTACACAGCTCAAGTTACGATTTCATAATCAAAAACAATAAAAAAAAACACAATCAAATTGTCACGCTAGCGTAACACGATGAGCTCACTCCCCACAGACCCCAAAAATCATTTTGAAAACAAAGCTTTGATACCAAATGTAACATCTCATCAAGATATTACGGATTTAAAGTGAATAAAAGAAATAAATAAAATAAAATCATAAAGACATCACATTTATGAATAAATCTCATTTCCCAAAAGCGCAGGAAATTTAAACTTTTATAAATTCAAGGGATCAAACCAAAATCCATAATTACAAAAGTGGAATAATCCAAAACTATCTCATAAAAGTTTACACTTTATTTCAAAAATATAAATAATATAAAGACTCTCATGCTATCCCCCACTCTGTGTCTAAGCATCACCGGCACCACCTGCATCAACATCCTCTGCTCACGTGTACTGCGCACACAATCATCGCCAAACACAAGCAGATAGGGTGAGCTTAATAAAATCAACATACAAACACATTGATATACATATATGTATTCACTTATAAATTTTATGCAAACATCCAAATAAAATCTCTCACTCTATTCCATATCACCTGGCCACAACCAGATCATTCGTGTTCTACCTGTTTTAGTAATTACCCCAAGGTAATTTGTTGTCAAACCTATCGGCCACAACCGACAGAGCACGTGCGGGAAACCATTGCTACAGATTATACACCGTAACGCCAGGTGGAGTTCCCTACGAACATAGTTTGTAACGTCCAAAGACTACCAAACTTATCAACTATTTACTAAGGAGGGCATCTATCTGGACCCATCCGTACTAGCCACAACCAGCACACTCACACTGGCAAAACTCGCCAACCCGAGCTCAACTCAATGGTTCCTCGTGTTCATCCGCCATCCCAAGCTCAACTCGAGGGATGCCATTTCGAGCTCAACTCGAGGAATGCTACGTGTTTAACCCCTATCCCGAGCTCAACTCATGGGATACGTTCCAAGATCAACTCAAGGAACCCAGCAATCTTACCTTTGAAGTATCACCAAAAGTCTCGTAGATCACGCCTACAAAGTCCAACGACTAGGACTTACAGCAGCTAAATCGCCTAGCGGGGGACACATACCGCTAGGTGCTACCAGCTTCCAGACCTCCTGGCGGGGGACACGTACCACCAAGCGCCAAGCGCCTAAGAACCACAAATTCTACAACCACTGCCCGTCGAAACAATCCACACCGCCAGGCATACATGCTCCAGGAGGTTACTATTTCCGCCGCTATCGCCTGGCGGGAACTTCCCCTCCGCCAGGCGCCACCTGCACCAGACCCTCACTATTTTTCTCGCTATCGCCTGGCGGACTTCGCTATGCCGCCAGGCGCCACATAAGTACTCATGCGGTACTGGTTTTGGTTAGGTACTCTTCGCATTTTCCACTCACGCTTACCCTCAATCCAGTTTGCTCCTAACTCAATACAGTGTATTCATATATAAGGATGGACACTTACAACTCTCACCTCTCTACAACAACTCCCCACAAGATTATTCCATCCCAAGAGGCTCACCAACTGTTAGGTGTCATCGAGGTTTTCCCAAATCAGTACTTATATGCATTCTATTAAAGTTCTGACAGCACTTGAATTTTCCGTGAGCTAACACACTTCCCATGATTCTAATTACCATTATCTCAACTACTTTATACATCCAGAATCAGTTCGCTTACAAGGTAAGATTGGGAATGTCACTACCTTAGTAGGATCACTATACACTAGCCCCTGCACCAGTCCTTTCTGTCCAACTATATCTCCTACTGCAAAATCTTAACAGATTTATTTCCTTAGCAAAAATAAAACATTATACTCCTACTTTACACTTGTCATTACTAAAGACTTTTATCCAACCATCATCCCCAACCCCCTTCGCAGATAACTAGAAACCGATTCACCCGAGAACCAAACATCTAATATTCCAAAAACATTATCACAGCCCCGATCAGCCACTCAGACCCACAATCAATGTATTGGCACCTGGTAGCCATCCCCGTGCCGCCAGGCGGTGCATGCCTTTCTGGGCAAGTTCCCATAATTTCATCACTCTGAACAATTCTAGATCTCCAATTTTCCTCGTCCCTATTCCTCCATCTTTCCCCTCAATTCAACTTCCTCATATACTTACGATTAATACTCCTGTTAGACCTTCATGTACCCCTAATTTCCTTATTTTCACTCACTCAATTAACCAATATATGAAAACCCCAATTTCTCATACCCTAAAATTCATTCGCATTGTTCAATCAATTTTATACATAAAATTACGCTAAACTCAATGAATTACAACGTCAGAACATCCCGTATCAACTCCCCCTGAATTTCTCTTCGAACAAAACCACGTAAAATGCACAGAATATCATAAATTGAATCAACCAGACCCGCACAGCTTGGCGAAAACTCATCATTGCCACGCAGTTCATCAGGAAAACCCAGAACTGAGTTATAGGCTTGAGTCGCTTGGCGGTACAGGGCTTCACCGCCAGGCGGTTCCTCAAGGGAACCCAGAAAACACCCAAATTGGTATGAGCCTCTAGGCGGCTATGTATAGCCCGCCAGGCGGTTTTTGGAAAATTTCCAGAATGCAGAAATTCGCAGATACAACAAAGATCATGGATTCATGCTATCATACTATACATGTAATTATTAGAATGAACAAAGAAATCGAAGTCCAACTCCCCTAACCTGGAATTCCATCGCTTAAAATATAATGCTTGAGTTCTTTCCTTGAGTTCCAACAACTCATGTAAGCTCTCCCACTGTCCAACCCTTCAATTCCACTCCCTACTCACTGTTTCTCTCTGAATTCGTGCAGCCCTCAATACCTCAAATGTTCAGACTCCAAAACCTTCCTCTCTCACACAATTAGCCTTTTATTATTGCATTTAATGCTTGTTTAATTACCGAAAACGAAAAATAAGCTTAATGGTAATGTTTATGACCATTCAATGATCTTTTATGGTCTATTTTTCAGCCCCTTCCAGGCTTCCTAGCTGCCCATTCATCTAGGTTTTCCATCAACTCTATACATTCAGCCCAAACTAAAATTTAGCAAAAATAAAGTTTAATTTGGGTTCTCCAAGGTTTGAACCCATCACCATGCAATGCCAACTCAATGCCAAACCATTCAACCAATTCATATTTCATGCTAACTAATATAATCCAAATATCATATTATTCCACAGCATGATTAACATATATTTAAAACAATAACAAATAATAACACAAAATAGGCATACATAGGACTTGAACTCAAGTCCTCTCACACAATTAAAGTACTCTCAACCACTTGAGCTAGTACTTTTCCATGTCCTTCCAATCAAAAATTAATGTCATAAGTGATCTTCCCACCCGCATTTATTAATTAATTATTTATTTAATTACTTAAATTATGCGGGTCTTACAATTTTGACGTTATTTGTGTGAAACCTAAACGTTTTCTTCTATTTGGAAGTTCCTTCATAGTTCCTTCACTTTGCATATGAAAATTGTGCCTAAACGCTCACTTCTCTCCTCATTATTCCATTTGGTTGTCATCCGCAAGCTTTGAGTTTACAAATCAAAAGGTGTGCATCTTCTCTTTCCCTTCTCTTTTCATTTTCTTGCTCAAAAGGGATAAAGTTCCCAATTCTCATTGTTCCCTTTGGTCATTCTTCCTAATTAGGGTTTTTTGGGTGATTTTGTGGATGACACAGACGTGAAGGAGGGTGGACTTTGGTTTATTTTGCAGGTTTCGTTCTTTTAGAGGTGGATAGTTTTCATATTACAGGAAAGTTTTATTCTTTCCCCATCTTTGTTTCGGAATGATTTTTTGCTTTTGTGTTTAGGGTTAATTGGAATCCCCTGTTTTTTTTTTCGAATTAGTTGTTATGGTGTGGTTCGTGTTGATGAATCTATCATGGGATGGGTAATAAATTGGACACCTTCATGTGGGTAACCTTTTGTGCAATTGTGTTTACCACATAATCAGACAATGTTCGTTAGTTAAATATTCAATATATTTTTTAGCAATTTTTTTAACATCTTTTCTAGTGCACAACCTAAGATACCTACAACCGACTCAATTTTGAAAAAGCTAGGTAGACAAGTGACCCTGGTTAAATGCAGATTCAATTAAATTAGGCACCATCATATGGGATACTTGTTTGGCAAAATCATGTACTGTGTTTTCAAATTATCCAAGTTCTAGTTAGAAAAACACCTTACAAAATTCCACTACTTTGGTTTTGCAGGTGAGGAAGCTCTGACCATTTTTTGGGCCACATAAATAAGTTGGATATGATGTCGTCAAACACCCTTTTTTTTATTTTGGTTGTGTTTGTCAATGACATGCCATGAATATTTACAAAATTACTTAATATAGGATGAACCATTATTGTTATTGATTGATCTTTAGTTATTGATATTGTCCAAATTTTAATTTAGACACTACGTTTTAGTGTTATGATTTCATGCAGGGAATTATATTTGCAATAACTATGTACCAAACACAATGTATTTAAGTGGTAAATGTAGTAACTGTAAGATCCACAGAATTTAATTAATTAAATAATTAATTAATTAATTAATTAATTAATAAGTAGTGTATTTATGACATTAAATTCTTATGGGTATGGTGTGGATAATTACTAGCTCAAGTGGTTAAGAGTACTTGATTGGGTGAGAAGACTTGGGTTCAAGTCCTATGTGTGCCAAATTGTGTGTTATTTAATTATTATTGTTTTAATAATATGATGGAGCATGTTTCGTATGATATCATACTTGAATTGTGTGAGTTAGCAAGAAACATGAGTTGGCCTGATGGTCTAGTATTAAATTGGCTTTGGCATGGTCATGGGTTCAAACTTTAGTGGCGAAAATTTAATTCTCTTTTTGCTAAAAATTGGTATGGCATGAATATGAAAAGGTGGAGAGAACCCTAGGGGCAGCTAGGAGCGCTGAAAACAAATACTAAAGGCAATAAATCTTACCATTAAAAGACTTAATTTTCGTTTTATGCATTAAACCCCACTTACCATTAAAAGACTTAATTTTCGAGAAGAGGGGTTTGGAGAAGCTGTTTTCTGAGGGCTTTGCAAGGGTGCGAAAATTGAGAGGGGGTTGATAGGGTTTTGGCAATTGAGAGCATAGTGAAGGGAAGGCGTTAGGCTGCCTAGTGATCAAGGAGGGATTTCCAAAACTCTGCATTTTTCTAAGCAAGGGAAAATTCTAGGTTAGGGGAGCTGAACACGAGAAACCTTTGAGTTGTGGTTCGGGTTGGCGAGTGTTGCCGGTGTGAGTGTGCTGGTTGTGGCCAGTACAGATGGGTCCAGATGGATTGCCCTCCTCAGTGATTCGTTGACGAGTTTGGTAGTCTTGGGACGTTACGGACTATGTTCGTATTTGGGAACTCCACCTGACGTTACGGTGTGTGATCCGTAGCATGGTTCTCGCATGTGCTCTATCGGTTGTGGCTGATAGGTGTGGCAGCAAGGCACCTTGAGATACTCACTAGAAGATGTAGAACACTGCTAGCATGGTTGTGGTCATATAGAAGAGTTGGAACGAGTCTCCTTGATGTGCACGGATACTACATGGTTGTGACCATGTGGAAGGAAGGGAACGAGTCTTCCTTGATGTGTATTGATATTACATGGTTGTGGCCATGTGATAAAGAAGGAGGAGGTCCCTTGATGGTGAAATGAGATTATACATGGTTGTGGCCATGCGGAATAAAAGAAGAGATTTTATTTTGATGTATTTTATTATATATA
>Ga0209589_1012044_pt1 | contig 11888 bp, 9 predicted proteins | sample CowpeawhiteBW_FD_187525 | JGI IMG/M metagenome (GOLD analysis project Ga0209589, IMG submission 187525) | Root nodule microbial communities of legume samples collected from California USA - Cow pea white BW (SPAdes) (version 2) | ecosystem: Host-associated > Plants > Roots > Nodule | place: USA...
TTTTTTTTTTTTTTTTTTTTTTTTTTTTTTTTTTTTTTTTAATTATTATGTTTTATTTTTTTTTTTTTTAATTTTGTTTCTAGTAACCTTTAGTTTTTCAGTTCAGTTCTTTAATTTAACTTCAATTTTGCATTAATATCTTTAATTTAGTATATATGTTTTACCCATTTGGTGTCGGTGCAATCTTTGGTAATTTCAGTTTTGAATTTCATTTCTAGTTTTAGTTTTGACTAGTTATTTTCATTTTTTGTTTTTAGTTACTTTCCATTTTTATTCTTACACACAATTTTGCATACGCACACTTGTACATTTCTAGTTTCAATTTGCATTTTATTTCAATTTTACCATCTGTTTTAGGAATTACAGTCAATACATTCCATTCTTTCTGCATTTTAGTTTCATTTTGCATTTTAGTTTATAGTTTATACCTTTTACTTTGAAGTCTCATTATGCATATAGGTTTTGTAGTTCTTATATTAATTGTTTGAAATAAAAATTATTTTAGACAACAGTGAACAAACTACGTTTTAAATCAAAAAATCTGATGCCTAAACTTTTAAGTAACAAATTTGTAGTATTTGCATATGTGATCAATACTTATACTATAGGCAATTTTTTTTTGTTTAGGCCATGAAATTTAAAAATTGTTGCCAATATGCAACAATGAAAAATTATGCTCTAAAAGGTGACAATAAACAATGATTTTCTTGCCGGCTCAATGCAATATTTTTTTTTTTTGTTGCTTATTCCTTTAGATCATATTTATGAAAGTGTGGTCCTAGGCAATACATTTTTAAGTATTGATCAAACTCTAAAATTAAAAAGGATAAATTGTTTAAATGAGGATTATAAAATATAATAAACCTTGAATAGGCAACATTTTTTCAAATGTGAAAATATAAAAGTGCAACGATGTAAATTAATTTTAAAATATAATTTTTAGTTTCATTTATACATTCAGACAATCCTTTTTTAAATGAGATATTAATAATTTTGTTTTAAAATATTAATTAAAATAAATGTATTCTATTAAAATAAAATAAATAAAATTTAAATTATACTAATTAAAACACTTTTAATATGTTATGGAATTAAAATTTGTCTATATATTGAAAAATTGTACTGTATTATTGTCTACACTTTCATAAGTAGAAGTGATTACAACTAAAAGGTATTATGTTTTCTCCAAAATATAAAGAGTATAATTTATCTTGTCTATACTTTCATTTCTCTTCATCTTGATCTTCACCCTTTCAAATTTTTTACCATTCCTCTTCATCTTGATCTTCAGCAACAGGTTGGAAAAAAAAGTTTAGTAATTATTTCAAATAATGATTGAATACTTATAAATTGTAAAATAATTAGTTGTAAGAATATAAATGTCTATGAATAATCCTTCTTTCTTGATAAATAAGAATAAATGAAGTTTATGAACCCCAACTAACAAAACCTTTCTTTCTTTGATATATACTTAATTAGCGCACATAAGACAAAAGCTTATGACTATAAATAGGTCCTGGTGCAACCATAGAACAAATGTAAGAACCCCTTCCATCATTCATTTTTGTAGGATTTTAGAAGCATGTGACTTGCATATGCACAACCATAGAACACTTTCTTGCTTCAATCTCTCCACATTACTAACATGTGACATCCACTTTGACAATCACTTCACAATCATGTTATGTTCAAAAATGGCATTAAAGCCAATAACATAATTATTGAAAACACAATATAATTTTAATTCAACATTCAACAATATACATTCCAAGATAATAATCAGTGGCAGAATTCAACAACATTAGCACTACAAATACCAATGATCAGGCTTCAACAATAGTATATTCCACAAGAACAAAAATAATGGATTAGTGTTTAATTATACTTGTAGTTCATAATCTTTTGAATTACGATTATATGTTGATGCAGATGAATGAGGTCATGTTGCACTGCTTTCCTTGCCCAAAACATATCTCCACAATTTCTTCATACTCTTTACAAAATACATCAAAGTTAGATTGGGAGAGATATAGAATTAGTTTATAAATTAAAAAACGAGGGTAAATTGCCATCATATTTGATGTATACTTCAATCCTGTCGCAATTAAATAGGAGGTATCAATGAGCTTGAGATTTTGATCTTAAGTCCAAGGAAAATGGTTTTCCTTTGTTTCCCCCTTAAAGGATGACCAATACTTGAAAAGTAGTCAATTGAATCTACATCACATAAATTACCTTCATCATATCGTCCTATTCTATTTATTCTTGTCACTACATCTTTATGCAAATATCTTGAGAAAAAAGTCAATGATTCTTCTACCAAATTGATGGCAAGCGCCCCAACCATGCTGGAAGGATCCTAGAAGATTAGTGATAAAGGACTATCTTCTAAGCATATATAAGAAGAACTTAAGGAAAAAAATTTGTAATTCAAAGGATTTATGACAAGGTTAAAGATCAAAATACGTCTCCTTAAAGCTTATAATGTTCCATGAAGGGACGAACTTAAAGAGCATGAAGATCATGAGCACAATTGAAGAATAATTTAGGAAATAAAATAAATTGTAATTTTATTTTAGTTTAGTTTTGCAAAATGTTAAATTTGTTGGCAAATGAATCTCGTTGAGCGAGCTAGTTTGTGTTCGCTGAATGAGTGAGCCTCGGCTAGGCGAAACACCATGTATGCAATTTTCATTTTCTGTTATTTTTATGTGTTTTGGGGTTTGGGCTTTCTTCTAGAGTTTCTAGGTTTTATTAAATTGTGTGCCTATATATAGAGGTGCCAAAAGTTGATGTAGACACTTTTAAATCATATTATATGCATTTGCGTTATTTGGGATATTATTCTCTTAGTTCTTGGATTAGAAATCTAATTCTTATCAAAGTGATGTAGGCTTGAACCCTACCAAGAATGGTGGCCCAAGACATATCTTAGGAGAACTAGGAATGTCAAAGTGAGCTAACCCATGTGAGCTGGGTAGGCTGACCATGGGTCAGGTTAAAAATGAGTAAGCCCAACCCTACTCACTTTATGGTGAGTAAGAATTTTTGCAACCCGGCTTAACCTACCATGGGTTGATGGGTTAAGTGGGTTGGCTCACTAACCCACAGAAAAATAAAAATAAAAAATTATCATTTTTAAATATTTAAATTTGCAAATTAAGCAAGGAAGATAAAATGAAAAAATAATATATTCTTCAATGCATTCCAAACAAAGTTCAGATCTCTTATGCACACAAAGTTCAAATATGTCTCGTGTGTTGGTACCTAAAAGAAAGAAGTTGTTTCATGAACACAAGGCAAGATAAAACCATTCCTTTTACAATAAAACACACTCATATAACATCAAACAACATTCATGTTTATAAACACAATATAACTTTGTCTTCCTTTTCTTAATTTACCTCTGATTTCTTGCATTCTCATTGTACCATAATGATCATAATACAAATTCCCCAATATGAGATTGTATATTGATGTAGTAACCTGAACGAAAAGTTCCATGAGTTTAGAACCAAATATGAACCCAACATATTGGACAAATGATAGTGGAAGTAGTTAAAAATACCTTACTCCACTAGAATACCTCACCATCATCAAACACAACCTTACACAAAATGGACAGATAAATAATATATTAGGAAGACAAACATCATATTATTTAAGCAATCAAGTGTTATTTAGGAACCACCCCACTCAACATGCACCCTAACTAGAGAATCAGGTAACAACCCATAAATTGAGTTAAAGGATGAATTCAAAAATGGTTTTCCATGTGATCACCATGAATTTTTCATGCTCAATTCTACCCAAATGCTTCCATAAACTCCTTATTCAGTATTGCTATACGTTATCGTGCTTTCCCTTTCAGCATTATACAACTCAACATTTCAATTACAAGGACCACCTTTTATGACTATAAGAAGACCATAGTCAACGAAAAACTTAGTATCTAGTACTATTAATTAGAAGCTTATTGTTGTCAAATTCAATAATTAATTAATCAAACACCAAGTTCAACACCTAGAAAAATAACATTCACAATAATACAAAAAATAAATTTATGAAGACCCTCTAGGCCCACATCATGCTCAAGGCCCAATCTTAGGCCTACATGCCTCTCAAGCCCAAAGTCCACCAAGAAGCTCAATAACAAAAGGCATGCTTAGAAGGATTCAAATGGGATTGCCTCAAGAGGATCAAATTCATCATGGGCTTCCTATGCTATTCCCATGGGCTAAAGAAGACATCAAAATATGAGAGCACACATTATTGGAGACTTAGAATAGCTTTTATTTTTGGGCCACATGTTAGGACATGTTATAGAATAAAAATACTAAAGTACTTTGTTGTTTAGTTTCAAAATTGGGCTAATGCAAGCCTAATTCAAATCCCTTGGCCAAGAATGAGCTTGGAGGACAAGGCTTTGGAGAGCCTATTGTCCAATTGGTGTATACAAGGAGAGTGTGACTTTGCCACATGGCATTAGATCCCTTCCTCCTTTGCATCACACGGCCCACCTTTGTGCTTCTTCTCCAAGCTACATCTCCATTTCATTTCATGATACATTTTCATTTCATTTGGCTAGTTATGATTCCTATAAATGAGCCATTCTACTCTTGTACTTGGTTACTTTGGATTGGTAATAGACTAAGTGTTGAGATTACTCAACCTATTGCCTCTAAAGTAACTTTGCTAGACTAGTTTCTACCAAGAACTCCTCTAGCCTCCTTCCCTAGAATATATTTCTCTTCTAGGTTTCCTCTCCAATTCACCATCATTGCCTCAAGAGCCTCCAAACTTGAACTCACTCCTCCATTCTAGCTCTATTTCTGCTATAACCATGGCCTTTCTCCTCTTCATTTTCGTGCTACAAGGTACATCATAAACTATCAAACTCGAACCAAGAAAAAAGAAGGAAGGGTATTGGATGGGAGAGGAAGGTTGATGGAGCTTGGCCTAGACATGTGAGCTCTAAGTGCAACGAAAATGATGGAGGAAGCATGGAAGAGTGGGAGGCAAGTTTGTAGCCTCTTGCTTGTAATGGATAGGTGAAAGAGTGAGTGATTTAGAATTGGCTCTAGCTTAGGAAGGAGGCTAGAGGCAAAGAGAGTAAGCTCTCTAAAAGATGAATCTCAAGTGGCAATAGTGAGGAGTGTTGTCAACTCATTGGCTTCTATTGCACAAAAATTCAAAAGTGTTACAAATGAGTGAATTTTTGGCTTTTATATGAAGCCATTTACACATGAGAAAGAAGAGACATTGGATGGAGTGGGCCTTGATCTTGGCCGTTGGTGAAAGCTTGGAGAAGAAGGCATTGTCACGCCCCTAGGATCTTGGCTTGAAGAACAAGAAGTGTTCTTGGCCTTTGGATGTGATGACCAACCTTAGTTAAACCATGAAGCAAAGGAGCATCCTTGCCTTGCCTTATCTTTAGTAGTCTCGGCCATGCATGAAGAGAAATGGACCGAGCCCAATTTGAAACCCCATCCTATGTTCCTTTCATGTCGTATGTATTGTTGGAAAGCAAGGCCTAAACATTGGCCCAAAATAAATTTTGTTCTACTGCAATTACATGTAATCCTTCATATCTTGGTGATTTTCCTTAGCCCATGTGAATAATGTGTGGAAGCTTTGGTCTTGATGGTCATTTAGAGGAATACCCATTTGAATCTTTCTCATCAAAGACCTTGTTGTTGGGCCTTTCAATGGGCTTCCACTAGATGTTGGGCTTGAAGGATCATGTGTGCTTGGTGGGATGACATCATCCCCTCCCTCTTGAAGAGGATTTGTCCTCAAATCGTGGAGGTCATCCTCAGCATCTATAAAACTTGTAAAAGGAACTAAGTGAGTTATATTAAATGTAGGATGCACACCATATTCAGTAGGAAGATCTAATTGATAAGCATTATTATTGATCTTCTTTAGAATTTGGAATGGACCCTTACCTCAGAGACTAAGTTTGGATTTTCTTAGGTGAGGAAATCTTTCCTTCTTGAGATGTAACCAAACTAAGTCACCCTCATTGAATGACCGAAGTCTCTTGCCTTTGTTTTTAGAATGTGCAATCTTTTCCATTTGGGCTTGAATTTGACTCTAAACCTTCTCATGAAAATATTTGATGAATTAGGACTTAGAAACCCCTTCTTTAAGAACAAAGTCAAAAGAAGATGGAAGAGGTAACAAGTCTAGAGGAGTGAGAGGGTTAAAGCCATATACAACCTCAAAAGGTAAGAGTTTGGTGGTGCTATGGACCACTCTATTGTATGCAAACTCAATGTGGGGAAGATACTCATCCCAAGATTTATGGTTCCTCTTAAGCACAACCCTAAGCAATGTGGATAAGGATCTATTGACTACCTTTGTTTGCCCATCAGTTTGAGGGTGACAGGAAGTAGAAAAAGAAAGTTTAGTTCTAAGCCTAGCCCACAAGGTCCTCCAAAAGTGGCTAAGGAACTTAGTATCCCTATCAGACACAATTGTCTTGGGTAAGCCATGAAGACGAACCACTTCTCTAAAGAACAACTTTGCAATGTGGCTTGCATCATCTACTTTGTGGCACGGAATAAAATGTGCCATTTTTGAAAAACAATCCACAACCACAAAAATCGAATCAACACCCTTGGAAGTCCTTGGAAGCCCTAGGACAAAGTCCATGCTAATATCCTCCCAAGGGGTGAAAGCCACAGGCGAAGGAGTATACATCCCAGCAAGCATTGCACTAGACTTAGCATGCAAACAAGTCAAACAACTAGCGCAATGTTTTTGAATATCACGTTTCATGTGGGGCCAAAAGAATTTCTCTTTAAGCATTACCAACGTTTTGGTGACCCTAAAATGTCCCATAAGTCCCCCCTTATGCATCTCAATGATTAAGAGTTTACGATGAGAAACACATGGAATGCATAGGCGGGCTTCTTTGAAAAGATATCCATTTGATATATAGAATTCGCCTTGGGACTTATTTAAGCAATAAGAATAAATAGGATAAAAGAAGGGATCTTGACTATACAATTCACATATATTGTCAAATCCAAGTTTGGCTAAAAGAGTATATCTTCTAGAAAGTGCATCAGCCACAACATTGGATTTCCCTTTCTTGTATTTGATGTTATAAGGGAATTGTTCTAGAAATTCAACCCACTTTGCATGCCTCTTGTTGAGCATGTGCTGACTTTTTAAATACTTGAGAGTTTTATGATCAATGTGAATAACAAACTATTTTGACACAAGATAGTGTTCCCAAGTATGAAGAGCACGCACAAGGGCATACAACTCTTTGTCATAGGTGGGATAATTGAGAGAAGGCCCATTGAGTTTTTCACTGAAGCACGCAATTGGATGGCCTTCTTGCAATAACACTGCACTTACATCAACCCCAAAAGCATCACATTCTAGCTCAAACGTTTTCTCAAAATTTGGCAGAGGTAGAACTGGTGCTTGGGTGAGTGTAGCCTTGATCTCATCAAAGGCTTGTTGTTGCCTATCACCCCACATAAAAGGTGTGTCTTTCTTGACAAGTTCATTTAAGGGTGATGCAATGGTGGAGAAATGGGGAACAAACCGCCTATAGAAGCTAGCTAGCCCATGGAAGCTGCAGATGTACCCTATATTCTTTGGAATAGGCCATTCGTGGATGGCTTTGATTTTCTCAGGGTCAACATGTACCCCACTTTTATTGACCACAAACCCTAGAAAGATGGCACTCTCTACATAGAAAGTGCACTTGTCAATGTTGGCATAGAGTTAATGGTCTCTAAGAAGAGAAATGACTACCCTAAGATGTCCTAGATGAAGTGATGTGACCCCAAGAAGCCCAAGCTCAAATGCATCAACAAGCTCAAGCCCATATCAAGGCCAAATCATTAAAAGCATAATGAAAAAGATTCACATGGGTCTCTCACAAGATGATCAAGTCAATCATGGGCATTTTACATTATTCACATGGGCTAAAGAAATCTCGAAAATATGAGATGATGCATGAAGGAAGTAGTATAGATTTAAATTGGGTCATTGTTTAAGCCTTATTTTTCTAGAATAATAAGTCAAACAATGTGTAGTTGAATAGATAAAATTGAACTTGACTAAGCCCAATAGGAGATTTGGCCATGAGCTACCAAAGGTCAAAGGTGGACTAAGTGGAAGTCAACATTCCTTCCTACACCTCATGGATCATGCATCCCATGGAGCCAAGTCCACACTCCACCCATGCGCCTCCTTCATCCTAGGGCTAAGAGAGTGTTTTCTTTTCCAAGTATTCATCCAAAGGCTAGGAAGATGCCTCCTTCTCCAAGCCACCATCCAAGGGTGATGATTAAAGCTTCTCCTTCAAGCTTGATCTAAGGGCCAAGAATTAGTCTAGCTTTTAGGCTCACATATAAAAGCCAAAAGTAGACCATTTGTGCATTTTCACTCTTGAAATTTCTAATACAATGTTTGTGTTGAGATCACTCCACTCTTATATTATTTTGATAGCATACATGGCTAACCTTCTCCTTCATCTCCTCTAGCCACCTTCCATACCATAGCTCCACTTCTACTCTTGATCTTCACCAAATCCTCCATTCGGAGAGCTAGTTACATCTTCTTCTCTAAATTCCGCTGCATTCCAACTCCTCCTAATCATTCTCCATGGATTTCCTTCATCTCCTCCACCAAGGACGTCGATCAATTGATATCTAGAGCCATCCAAGCCTTTGGTGCATCCATCTTCCTGGTTTGGGTAAGGTTCTTGGTCCATACTTGTGTCTTGTTTCAATTTCCGTTTTGTCTCTTCTTCTCCACTGTTTTCTTCAATTTTTCTGTTGTTTTTTTCATGTTCTTGCTGCTCTCCATCATTTGACATTGAGGCTACATGAATCTCCATTGATTCATCTTGTAGTACTCCTTGCTTCATTGGTGTAACTCTGTTTTAGGTTCCATTTTCGTTTTCTAGCACTTGTTCTTTTCTTCGTTGTTGTTTTTCTTCATTTTAATCGGTACATCTTTTAATTTTCAGTTCCTTATGTTGTGTTTTATCTTAAGTCATGTTTTAGCACTTTAATTGATCTTAATTTTCGTTCATATGGTTGAATTCTGCACTTGCTTGATGAGAACCAAGTCTTACATCACACAAAATGAACTATGAACTTCAAGTGATGCTTGTGGATGTGTAAGGCAATGGTCTCACTATTTTTTGTCCATTTCACCGATTGGATTGTGCTTTTGAGTGTTTAAGATGTTCTTCTATGTTGATACTTGATTTTAGATCATAATCAAGTTCATTCATCTTGAATTTTCATAGAACATCTTACAATTTCCATGAGCAATTCTACTCTAGTCTGTTTTCCAGTTTTCACTGAATGCACACCTACTGTTTGAGATTTTTCATGACTCACTGTTTGGTCCAAATTTTAATCTTAATTTTTCCTCATTTAGCTAACATCTATACGAAAAAAAAAATCATTCAAAAATATTGGGTACAAAAAAATGAAAAATCGGCGAAGTTGAGGCAAATTTTCACGTTTTCTAGCGTAGTGGTCTCGGGAATTCTCTGTTTTACTGCTATTTTGTGCATTTTATGGTGCTTTTAAGTGCTCTTTGTTATTCTAATTGATTCCTTGATTGTGTACTCTATATTGGCTTGAGTTTGCCTTCAATAGAAGTGGAATTTATTCCCTCAATTAGGCATAACATTGCAATGAGTATAGTGGCTGTTGCTGAGCACTTTTTCTTCTCTATTTTCAGGTTTTTTTCATCTATTTTAGTGCATTTCTAGGTTCCTTTTTGTGGCGCATGCCTTTCTTTCCAGCCTTTAATTTCTTGCTTGTCACTTCTTGAATCTCCTTGTAGTCATGTTTCATTTCAATTCGCTTTTGGTTTAGCATTTCTAATTAACTTTTCTTGCTTTCTCCTTTGTTTGGGTTCATATACTTGACTCTTGGTTATTGGTTGTGATTGATTATGCTATGAAGTTTAGAATGGTTTCTATGATTTGGTAGCATCTTAAGTGGTAGATATTGAAGTAGAATTTTAGTTTGTGTGCTTATCCTTTTCCTCACCTATTGAGAGTTTTGGATCTATTCATTTGAGAGTGTGTGTGCTAACTCCATTGCTTGGTATAGTTTTCTTGTTTTGTTTTTTGGTGCAGATTTGGTGGTTGTTTTGGCCTTAAAACAAAGAATATAGTTGATGTTTTGCACTTCATTTTGGTGGCTTAAGGTGCTTACAAGTGCCTTACTTGGTGGTGGTCTTTGTTCAAATCAAAAGGAGGCTACAAGCCAAGCTCTTGGCTCTTGATTTTGTGGAAATTGGCAGCACTTTGGCATCACATTTGGAGTTGCATTATTTCTTATTTTTGGCTTTATTTCTTTGTACTTTGTACTTCTTTTTGGCACATCTTATTTGGTACCATTTTGAAGCCTCATTGATTGTGAAATTGCATCTTTTGAGCATCAAAATTAGAGATATTAAGTGGCTTGAGGTTGCTTCATTTTGAGTACCAAATTAGTGAACCAAAATTGCTTTCAAGTTCTCAATTGTATCCATGGCCTTCTTAGGTGTCTTGGGGAATCAAAGGTGTTCAATCCCATCTCCTAAGTAGAACCTTTTTCATACTATAGTGCAACGTTTTAGTAAGTGAGTGTGTTGAAAGTTCTAAATGCTTTCTCACCTTACTTTTAGGCCGCATAGTTAGACGCTTAGTAGTTTAAATTTGTGAGACCAAAGTCTCTAAAATTTTTGCCATTTAGGGGTTCATTCTTAGTGTTAGTATTTTTCTTTTCTTTGAGTATTGTTTGTGTTTGTTTGTGCTCAGTGTCTCAAGTGATTATACTTACTTAGCCTTAACAATTGTGTGATCTTTGAAACCTTTTGCAAGTACATCTTGGCAAGGATTGACCTTGGTACTTAAGAAGTCTTTTAGACTCACCTCGCCTAACCTGGAGGTCTAGTTGTGCTTGGTTTCTTCTTTCACCATTTTGTTAAAGTTCTAAGTTTTTTCAAACACCATGAGCACTAGAAGGGCTACTCGTGCTAGTACCCAACATCAACAACAAGTTGATGAAAACAACCTCCACACAAGTGGTGATGAGGAGGTTGAGGTTGATCCAAGAGTCTTAAATAACCTCTCTCAAGGGGTTAGGGACCTTAAAATTCAAATGGCTTCCATGCAAGCCAATCTTCAATTAATTGCCAATCAACTTACGTTTCCCAACCTTCATACCCGTGCCTCTCCTAGGCCTTCTCGTGCCCCTTCAAGGCATGAGTATGATTTTGAAGAGGAGGAAGATGAGCGCATCAACCTTAGACAATTCCCTTGTGTAAGAAGGCAAAGGCGCATACCTCCCCATCCTAAAGAAGTCAAAATTGATTTGCCTCATTTCTATGGAAAGGATAATGTTGAGGTTTTTCTTGATTGGGTTTCAAAAGTGGAACAATTGTTTGAGAGTCATGCTGTGGAGGAAGAAAGGCGTGTGTCTCTAGCTACTCTTAGCTTTCAAGGGCATGCTCTTAATTGGTGGACTTCCTTAGTCCTTCAAAGAAGGAGAAAAAGGCTACATGATATTGAGTATTGGAATGATCTTAAGGAAGCCCTTCATGCCTACCATGTTCCCTCCTACTACAAAAGAAAGCTCTTGGACAAGCTCCAAAGGCTCCAATAAAGATCTATGTCGATAGAATATTATAGACAAAAGATGGAGCTCTACGTCATGAGAGCCGGAATTGAAGAAGAGGAACTTACCATTGCTAGGTTCTTAAGTGGACTCAATTACAACATAAAAGATAAAGTTGAGTTGCTCCCCTACCACAATTTTAATGATCTTGTTCAAATGAGCATCAAGGTGGAGCAACAACTTTTGAGACGTCCTTCTCGCAAGGATTCTCCCTCTTTTTATAAAAGTGATTTT
>Ga0209589_1012046_pt1 | contig 11887 bp, 4 predicted proteins | sample CowpeawhiteBW_FD_187525 | JGI IMG/M metagenome (GOLD analysis project Ga0209589, IMG submission 187525) | Root nodule microbial communities of legume samples collected from California USA - Cow pea white BW (SPAdes) (version 2) | ecosystem: Host-associated > Plants > Roots > Nodule | place: USA...
CAGGCATTCTGTTTGTTGCTGTTGCGTTATTTCTGAATTGATACTTCTTGTGTTTGTGAATACCAATACGAAACCAGTGCTGCTGGATTATACTATTTGTGCTGCTATTGATTTTTTTTATCTTTCATTTTCCCTATGATATCCCCTGTCTTCTTGAAGGGACTAGAAACCTGCCAAGCTGTATTAAGTTTATTACATTGTTGTACAACTTTTACCTTCTGTCGGGTAGATTCCTTTTTATCTAATGGTGAGTTGTGATTGTTTATGTTGCTTATATATTCTCTATACTATGCATTCTGAAAATCAATTAATTGAGCATTCTCAGTCCCTAAAATTTTATAATGATAATTAAAAATCAATCATCAATCCTGCAATTTTATTAGAAAATAGATGATATTAACATAGTGTAAAGCAATTTTACACAGTCATTCAACCACAATTGCCTACTATAAGTTTGATGGGTTTTTTAATACCTTGAGAAAATACCAACGGTTTACGATTTAGATTGTTTTAACGTTAAACCTAAAATTTTAAGATGGCACTTTTGCCATCGCAAGATGACTTCAATAATGCCTAAAGAATAAATCAAGGCAATATTAATTATACTGTTTGTAGTATACTCCAATCAAATTAAAAAATATACGGATTAACAAAATGATCAATCATCAATATTATAATAATAATAATAATTATTATTATTATTATTATTATTATTATTATTATTATTTTAATAACTATAAATATAAAATATACTGTACTATCGATCAACATCATCTCAGGCACTAAAGCATCTACCAAAAAAAAAAAAAGATGAAAGAAACTCTTCTAGCACTTCAATTATAAAGGTTTCACTATTCGCCGAAGTTTCATCTATTTTCTACAACTGAACAAAAACAACAAGGAACACGTACAGGTGGAGTTGTGTAAGCTTCGAAAGCGAAACCAGCGAGAATAACGGCGAGATTGATATCGAACGGAGGCCGATCATCGTCCTCGGGAACAGCAAGCCGCTGAAGCTCAGAACCAGTTTTTGAGGAGCAGCAGATTGAAGGAACTCGCCTCCTCCGGGCGGTCGAGAAAACGCGCAATTTTCCATGAAAACGACGAGGGAAGGTGCGAGAAAATATTGGCCCGCGAGGGAGAGGAAGCGTGGGACAAAGAGGAGAGAGAGCGTAACGGAATTGGACGGAGGACATTTTCTTGTTACATTACAAGAGGCGGGAAGAGAGAAAGATAATATTAATGGAAGAGAATAGAAGGAAGGGAGTGGCAAAAGGTGTAATTCAGAGAAAAGGGAAGGGTAATTGGTTGACAATAGACAGTGGATTTTCGTGTATAGCCAAGGGAAGAGAAGTATGTGCTCTTTTCTTACTCAGTTTGGGTATTCTGGTTAGTTCTGGAAAGCATGTCAACACTTTTCTTTCCATGGACGGTGACAACTTTTTTTTTATATGGGTGTTTTATGTTATAATTTTAGGGATTCTTTTACACGACGTTGAGAAAAAAATTACTTTGTTTTTAAATTATGGTTAATTTTTAATAACTAAAAATTATGTAACGTGAAACACGATTATAGAAAATAATTCTTTTGAACTAGCGAGAAGACGTGTGCGCGAATTAAATTTTTAATAACTAAGAATTCTTTAATAGTTAACAATTATGCAACGTGTAACACTATAAAAATAAATCTTTTGAATCAGTGAAAATTTGTCAATGTTTGGTAATTATTTGTTATTGTATATATTTTATCGTCTGCTTTACTTTTAATTAAAAAAATCTTAAATTAAAATAATAATTATCTAAACATACTGTCCACAACTCAAAATGCTTTTGATCCAATTAGAAAAAATAAATACACCTGTCTTTAATCAACAACTTATTCTTCAAGTGGTGTCTAAATCTCATTGATGCATGTAAAGGGTAAGTGCATTAATCTAACAAAACAAATGTTTTGCTCCTATCTATGAAGCTCGTTTTCTGTTTACATTAGAAAATGTTACAGTGAGATTTACAAATGTTAATGAGACATCTTTTATTACGAAAATTTATCCAAATTTTCGGATATTTCATGTGACGACATCTCAGTATAATGTCCCATCTTATTTTAATATGAATAATTTAAACCATAATATCAACATATACATTCAACAAGTAATTCTATTTTGAGATCATAAAGAATCATTTCTTTCTCACACAATTATTCACCGTTAAATTTTAAAAGTATCTTACATGACACTTACAAGGAAAGTCTCATATTTAATAAAATAAACAAAATTAAATACTATATACTTTGTAAGTATAACACCATTGATTTAAGGGTAAAACTTCAATGTCATATATATAGAACCACGATTCCTTAATGACTATAACTCACATATGATGAAATATACATACCCAATAGTGGTATCAAAGTCAGTTTCAAAGTAACTGACCGCATAACCGTAATTAAAAATGGGTCACTAAAGTGACTGGCCGCATAATCATAATCAAAAGGGGTCATGGTCACCATACACCTAAAGAGAAATATATCATATGAAAAAAGGAAGAAAAGAAAATGACTCATCCTTGAGAAAAGATTATTGGAAATAGTCAAAATGTAAGTTAAAAGTCTCACATTAAATAATACATATATATATATATATATATATATATATATATATATATATATATATATATATATATATAAAAACCGAGCAAGAACAAACTTTACCTTTGTCCATCGTTTCACAACCAATAATAATGCTTTTACACTTATGTATGTCCCACTTATAGTTATTATGTTTTCTCTCAGAGATAATTTGATATATTGATTCTCTAAAACATTATAAATATTTACTTATTCTATTAGTCTCACTATTTAGGTTGAAGGTTAAGTCGATTTGAGTTGATTAATCCTAATATGTATGACGAGTTGAGTCAGTTGTGATCAAAGGTCGAGATGAGTCAGTTAGGTTGAAGGTTAAGACGACTAGACCCATATTGAAGGTTGAGACGGATCAACACGAGTTGAAGATTGAGTCGAGTTGGTCAAAAAGAAGGTCGAGACAACTAGACCTATACCGAAGATTGAGACGAATCGACATAGATCGAAAATCAAGAGAAATCCATTCAAATTGAAGATCGAAAATTAGTTGTCTCGTATAAAAGGTTGAGCTAAGTCGACTAAAACTAAAGGGTAGATAGAGATGGCAAATAAACCTACCCCTGTGGGTATTGCCCGAACTCGTCTCCGTTTTGACGGTGAATCCCCGCATCGACTGTGTATGGGTATGAGTATGTGAAATCCCTTACTTTTTCAATTGGGTATGTGGATGGGTAGGGGATGTACATATCCCCGCCATAATACCCGTCTCCTCCATCTTTGTGTCTCACATTTGAATATTTTAATTATTTTTTTATTTATTGTATATTTTTCTTTCACATGAGAATGTTTAATACTCTCAACCAGTTTGTTTTATATTTTTCTTTTGTTTCGCTAAAACAATTTTCGTTATTTCTTAACCATTGAGTATATATGTTGATATTTGAAAAGTTTTCCTAGATCTCTAAGGTATTTTTCATCTTATCATACTCTTAATTATACATTTGTTTTTCTTTGTGCAATTTATTTCAATAGTCTTTCAAATTATTTTTAAGACACACATTTGTTAATTTTTTAATATTTTTATTTATTGTTTATTTTCATCATATAAAATACTATTTTGATATATTTTATCTAATTAATTTTTATTTTCTGACTCATTATCAATCACACTGTAATATTTTTCACTATAATTGTATAAATAACTTTTATTTACTAAAATATAAAAATTTAATGTAATTGTCATGAATATTTTTTATCACCATCCAACACATATTGGAGTTCAAATGATACAAGATTTATGTCAAAAATTTATTATTATGTTTATTATTTTTTCTTTGCGTCATTTTGATCAAGTAATGTATTAGAATTTTTATTAGGGTATAAAAAAGAGATTCATTAAAATTTGAAAAATTGAAGTAAACAAACATTTAAAATGTATTTTAATTTGAATATTTGTTTTCCTTTCATATTTTTTTTAAATAGTTATAAATTTTATCAATTAAGTTTCGTTAATGTTTACAAATTAATAAATGTTTTGGTTCTCATGAAATTTTATTTGGTATTCTAATATAAAATGTAAACAATTATAATTTATTTTAAAGTATTTGATATTGAAAAAATAATCATCCTCCTAATATTGAATATTTGATATTATTATGTTTCGTTTACCATAATTTTTTATTATTTTATAAAAATTAATTAAAATTAATATTGAAGTAGTAAAATAACGGGTATGAGTACGAAATTATACCCGTTACTCGGTGGAGATGAAGATGAAGATGAGACAAAAGTTTGAAACCCGTTGGATTTGAGTATGTGGATGTGGATGGATTTTTTCTACGGAAATAAATATAGGATTAGAAAACCCGTTCTCGTCCCGTCGCCATCCCTAAGGGTAGAGCTAAGTTATACAAAAATTTTTAAAATAAATTTTTTTATCTTATCTTAAAAGATAAATTAAATTATGTTATCCAAATAAAAAATTGTAATATAAATGTTTTTAAGAAACTATTTAAAAAATAAAAATAATTTAATCATAAATTATTATAAATAATTTAAATACTATGCATTTGAGTTTTTTAGAATCTTGAAATCCCTCCCCAAAAACAAGGCAAGATTTATTTAAGTAAAAAATTTATTTTAATTGGCCAATTTAAAAAGGATCATCTACTTTTGAAAAAGACAGAAGAGAAACACTCGTTGTTCTAACAAAATAAATATCGTTCTAAATATCGTTTTGGTTTCCGCTTTTCATTTTTGTTAAAACCCTTCCCTTCGTGTCTGTGGCGGGAACTCTCTGTGCTTGCACTCTCTCTCTACCCTTCACCGCAATGTACAGGGTAGTCACTAGAAACGTCGCCGTTTTCTTGCCTCGTTGCCGCTCTCTTTCGCCCTTCTCTCATTCGCCATTTCCTATTTTCATTTCATGCGTTCCCTCTCGCTTCCTCCGGTAATCTTTTCTTGTGTTTTTCGTTTCATATTTTGTCATATAGAATTTGTATTTAGTATTATGTTAGATTATTTGGTGAATATTCACTTTATCTGTCAAAACATTGTATTTATAATTAAACTTGATTCAATTTAACATTGTATTATGTACCAGTAAGTGATTCGAAACATGATTAAATGTGGCACTCACTTTAACCAATACATATTATGTTTATGAACTCACTTGTATTCTGTATTCTTTATTCTTCAGTAAAGATTAATCTTTCTTGAAACCGGTGATACATCGCATGGCTACAAAAAAGCTACACTATTTAGTTTTTGCAGAAACATTTTTTGTTGAAAATTGACTTTTATACTTCCTTGATCTCGGTCTAAAAATGGTTGCAGTTTTACCCGTAAGAGAAAGATTCTAATGTGATAGATATTTTAAGGTTTCGATTAAATAGTGGACTAGTTTGGTTAAGGTAAAATAAGTGTTTTTGAAATAAGCAATTTGAGAGAAAAAGAGCCCATTTAAGAAAATAGATGTGGCCAGTTTGTTTAAACTCTAGAATAAATTTTTTTGAAATAAACAATTTTTAAAATAATCAGTAATTTGAGAAGCAAATACAATTTGCTTATTATAATAAGCATAAAACTGCTTATTTTAAAAAATAAGCAGATCAGACAATTGGATGACAAAAACAGAAAGCTTTTTATTTTATCGAGTTAGCTTTTTTGTAAAGAATACGAACAAACAAACTCACTCAATATTTGTGTAAGAGATCTTACATTGATTAAGAATAAGACAAAATCATAATATATATAAGTGAAATTGAGTTAGCTTTAAATTCCAATATCTTAATATGGTAAGTGAGCCATTTAGAGCAAAACCTAGTCAAGTTCATTGGGACAATTACCCCACTGCTTTAGGACTATCACCCCCACAAGTATATAATCCTACAGTCATGAAGTTCAATCCTTGGTGTCAGGCTGTGTGTTGGAAATTTCACATCGATTAGAAATAGTGAAAAATTACAATATACAGATGAGGTTTTGTTTGGTTTAAATTCCACTATCTTAATAATTTGCTTCTTAAAATGTAGAGAAGTGCTTATGTTTTAAATAAACATGCTAGACAAAGACAAATAAAAGCAAAAATACGTAAAGTCACCTATCATTATTTTATTTTCTAATCTCCCCCCAAATGTAATGTATTTATTGAGAGGGTAAGATGATTTAAGTAAAATTGTTTCAATGAGTGGCATTTTTTTTTTGTTATTCTTAATTTGTGAAAATAGCTTCAATTGCATTGTGACAAGGGAGTAGTTATTAAATTTTATGAATATCATCATCTTTACTGCTTAATCTTTTTGTGCTAAACATTGTATTTGAAAATTTGTAAAAAGGATGGTGTATGGCTTCATTGTGAGTGCCATGGTGAAATCGAATTTTCCATCTCTTTTTTTTTTTTTTTAAATTTTGTATGAAGGTGAAAAACTAACTCAAACAGTCTCCGGTTGAGTATAGTTTCGAGACACGGTAAAAGTCATAACGATCTCGTGTGAGATTTTGGTGTTTGAACAACATCTCATGAGTTAGCAAGAGTTATTGATGCTAGTAGTAGTTTTGGACCTTGAGTTCATTCTAGCTACATCCTTCTTGCTTTATATGTTATTGTGCAAAGTAGATCAATATGAAGTTTTTTATAAAGCAAAGAAGGTATGTAAAAAATCACTCTATTATTTGCAATGCCAACTAGGTGGGCACTCCATATTATGTTAATCGTTTGCAGCATATCCAAGTACAAAAGAAGAATAAAAAATTATAAATTGAATGAGGGACTATACCAAAAGCCACTCAATAAACAAACGTATAATAAGGTAAATTCCATCTATTCTTATAGAGATCAAACTGAATAAAAACAGGAATAAGATCCCACCACCCAGTACATCTGTGTCTAACCCTAAAAGAAGCAAATTCATCAACATAATAGTTTCCCTCTTAAACTATATATGTGAGACACATGAAATCTAATTCTCTTAAGTTGATACAACATATTCTTCAAATGATTCTTAAAACACCGAGGAACTAAATTTTGATTGGAGAAAGCTTGCATCACAGCATATACATTGATCTAATATTTGCTTGACATGGTGAAATTCTAATTTATAAATATCTATAAAATGTGAAACTTCTTATTGAACAGACTAAATAGATGTGTAAAGAATGTATCGAGTTATATGGAAAACAAGGTTTCAAGGGGGAGCAGTAGGACCACCAAGAAGCCAAAAGTACCAAAGAATGCTTTAGATGATAAAGATCTTCCTCACATATTGTGGTGGAAGGAGGTAGGTCCATCTACTCTTTTTTGCTTTTGGTTAAAGCAAAAGTTACTGTTCATGAATTTTGTTGGTTTGTTTATAAAGTCATATTTACAATAAAACTTCATTCTTACTTTTGTTTCCTTCTCACATTATGGCAGAGGTTGAAATTGTGCAAAAAGTTTTCAACCGTCCAACTAATTGAAAAACTTGAATTTTCTAATTTGCTTGGCCTGGATTCCAAATTGAAAAATGGAAGGTGAGTGAGCACTAATGAAATTGAAATTACTACTTTATGCATTTCTTTTAGTTTTATATAACAAAACAATATGAAAACATCAATTGTTGCTTCGTTTATGACATTATTCATAGAGGAGCAATTGTTCTTAAATAGAATTCAAAGACTTAATAATGGAACATCCTAGTTTATGATTCAGTACTCCTATTTTTATGTGTGATGAGATAATTAAATACCAGTTCAATTTCTCTTATTCATTCTTCAGTTTAGTTCATGTACGAATGATGAATATAATCTATCCGTATAAAGGAAGACCAATGATCTTGTATAATAAATATAACCTATTAATCCTCCAAATTATACTCTTATTTATGGAATGTAATTAATTCTCCAAATTATGTAATTAAAAGTGTACAAAGAAATATTATCTACAACATAAATCAAGGGATTCTCACACTCCCCATCAAGTTGGTGAGTGGATGGTCAACAATAGACATGGAGTGTAGCACCACTTAGCTCTTTTTTTCAATACATTTGCAAGTTAATTTCCTCAGGATACAAATGGTGGTACATATTATCTTATTATCAATTTTTTCCTTAAGAAATGTCGATCTACTTCAATTTTAAATCAATCTTCAGGTCTTCTAAAATTTTCTTTAACCATAGTATTTGACAAATCCCTAATGTCATTGTTCTAAACTTACCTCTACACTTGATCTTGTCACAACATTTTTGTTTCTTGTTCCCCAAGGCCAAAATTTCTCTTAGAAAAGTGCGATATCCAAAGGTAGATCTTCTGTTGTCTATAGAATCTGCATAGTTAGCGTCTTTGTAGGCTTCTAAGATCATCTCACTCTGGCATGATCTTGTGTGTTCATTGAATCGAACAAGGTGTGCTAAATCGAGGAGTCACACTATTCCATGATCGTTTTGTGATCTTGACTACAATTCCAACAAATTCCATAGGACTTTATGTATGATTGGCATTATTCTGCACTTCTGTTCTATTCTCAATTGAATGTATTTATTTCCCTTACTTTTTTTCTATAAGTTCATGAAGATATCATTAAAAATGAGAAAAAAAGAAACACAAAACTCATGGAGGGACCAAACCAAAACCCATAACCAAAGAACAAGCTAGTTAGCTATAAGGCAATCCATGAGCTAAACTTCCCTATACATGCGAAGAAGACATCTATTATGAAAGAAGTCCAAAGTTATAAAAGTTGGCATAGTTGTATACCATTTTATTTATCCCTTCTCTGGTTGACAGGCCTAAGCTGGTTAACTTGTGTATACAATGATTTCCTTCTCGAGAAATATGTGACACCTCAAACTCAATACCACTACAAAACTTTACATATTTTCTCTAACGCCCTCTAGTAGACCATGGTCCAAAAGAGAGAAAGCTTGGCAAACCAAATTTGAATCACATTCCAACCAGAGTCTTCTAAATCTGGCACCTCTTGCATACTCAATGGCATGAATAACTCCCATAAATTCAGCAAAAAAGTGCATTCTTCTGTTGTTCAGATTCAAGAACACAACTATTGGACCAATGTCATCAAGAATGCAATATACGACAGTCTATAATTGATAATCCTTTGTTCTTAGTCATTTACATGGGCTATTGTTCAAACATACTTGAACTCCTTTATTGTCGTAATTTGAGGATGGTGTTATTACGAGAGTGTTGATGGAAGAATCAATCTCCATGTGTAGTGTAAAGGAAGGAACGCTCAACTGGGAATTGTTGCAGTTGAAGTCGAAATTTCCCCGTCAAGTATTACTTTGCAGAGTAAGTAATAGTTATGTCATTCATTGAGAGTTTAGCATTGGTGGCCTAATAAATTTTGTTTGAAGGGAGCCTGATTTTTTATTGGGAATAATGTGTTTTTAGTGCCTATACTTTTTGTTAAACATGGTGTATTCTATGTACCTTTGTGTTGATGAATTTAGTCCTCAAACTTATATGCATTTAGTCCCTCGTAAATTCAGGAAACATTATAAATTATAAGAAAGGAGGGATTAAATTCACATGTTCTTAAAGTTCGAGGACTTTGTTTATTGATATGAAAGTATAAAGACCTTGTCCATGTTTCACTGAAAGTGGTAGGACTAAAAATGCATTTCCCCTTCCTAAATCTTGACAAAATTTCTGTTTTCTCTTCCGTTGGTTCTGTAGTATTCCATTTCTATCCTTCATGAAGTAAATATTCTGTTTGTATCATGTATTAATTCATATATTTTCAAATTACTGATAAGGTTGGGGAATTCTACGAAGCTTGGGGGATAGATGCATGTGTTCTTGTTGAATATGCTGGTTTAAATCCCTGTGGTGGTCTCCAATCCGATAGTGTACCAAGGGCTGGTTGTCCTGTTATGGTATTGACATTTTACTATGTTATTTTCTCATGGACTTTAAATATATATGAAATATTTTGCTGAGTTTCTTATATATATAACAATATCTTTCTTCTTTTGTTTGTCATAGAATCTTCGACAAACTTTAGATGATTTAACTCAAAATGGTTATTCAGTGGTGAGTTCAACAATTAAATAGTATTCCATACTTTTTTCACCTTTTAAAGTTTTCATTATTCTGTTTACTTGCAATGTTACTGTTTTATGAATACTTGTTGCTAATTAATCTTGGTCTGCACAGTGCATCGTGGAGGAAGTTCAGGGCCCAACTCAAGCACGATCCAGGAAACGTCGCTTTATATCTGGGTTAGTACAATACTCTCTCAATGCCAGTGGTCTCTCTATGGATTTCTGTGGTCAATTGATAGAGTTTTCTGTGGTTATTAGTGAGTAAAATAAACTTTCATTTAGCTAATTATTAGAATGACATTGTTTACTTCAAGGACATGCTTGATAATCATGGGTTCCTATTTCAACCAGCAAGATAAGCCCAGCCCCTTGTTCTTTAGGTTTACTCAGATTGGTCATTTGACCCGGTTGTTTCACTTGGGTCCTGCATACCTTGATCCAAATAAACTGCTATTTACTACAGGGATTATGGGCGTAGTAGGTTTGTAGAGGCCCAAAATGAAAAAAAGAACTGAAACTTTACCCAATGCTGAAACTTGGCACATAAAAAGACGATCCACAAACTCAGTAAATTCTCTGATTCCACTATTTTTTCTGTTGGCAGTTGCATGTCTATACTAGGAATTAGTTGACAACTGAATTTTATTTTCTAGAAGATTGAATAATTAATCAGATTATTCTAATTTGATCTTGTTTGAAATAATTAGGGTCCGAAGATAATTCTGATTTGATTTTTTGACCAAACAATTTAGAGTTAGGGATATCAAAATTAAGGCAGGAAGTGAGTAGTCTATATATGAGGTAGACACTAGTAGTCAATGAATGGTCCCAAAACTTTAAGGGGTAATGATGCTTGAGCTAGGAGGGTGAGACCAAGTTCCACAATGTGGGGTGTTTATGTTTAACAACTCCATTTAGATATAAAAATTAAGGTAGACAGTGGGTAGTCAGTCTATTGGATGTGTTGGGCGGAAGCATATAAACATGTTGTCAGTAAGAAAGAATGCGAGTTTATTACAGCAAGACGTTTAAAAACAATAACTAGAAATACAGTTGTTAGGTAGTTTTTCAGCTTAGTGTTTGCTAGGTTAGGTCTCCTTTTATAGAAAGTTCAGGGGGAAAAAAGGGGGGGTCGGTGGGGGAAGTTCGGTTTCAGAGAATTGAATTTTGTAACTGGAATAATTCAGTGGAAAAGAGAGTGCTCCTTTGTATCTTTTATTGTATGATTGGTGAATTTAGGGAAGTTCAGGTTTACTTTTTTTGGCTCATCTCTGAAAATAGTGTTGATTCCTGTTATAATCCCATGATTTGCGCTGCGTTAATATTTCTCTGTACAGTTTTCATTACATAATTAGAAGATTTAATTGCATTCCATATTTAAGAGGATAGTTAGGAGGATTAATAGGCTGACAATATATTTTATATTGAAAATGATATAGTAAACACCAAAAAGTGACAACTTCTCTCACAACGCGACGTGGCAGCTGTTTTTTATTTTATTAAATATTTAATGAAACTACAACATACAACAGAAACTAAAAAACCATGAAAAAAAAAGAAAAGCAGTTTTGTGGAAGCCTTCTCTCTTCAATTGTCTTCTTCCACTCCTTCAACCTCTCGTCTTCTTCAAGGTCTGGAGAATGTGAAAAGTCCTTATTCCTCTGAAAAATTGTTTCATTCTTCTTTTCCCCTCTTTTGGTGTGTGTGGAAAGGTTTTTCTCTTACCCAACATGCGAAAGGTGTGTGCTTCATCGTTGGAAT
>Ga0209589_1012047_pt1 | contig 11887 bp, 5 predicted proteins | sample CowpeawhiteBW_FD_187525 | JGI IMG/M metagenome (GOLD analysis project Ga0209589, IMG submission 187525) | Root nodule microbial communities of legume samples collected from California USA - Cow pea white BW (SPAdes) (version 2) | ecosystem: Host-associated > Plants > Roots > Nodule | place: USA...
AAAAAAAAAAAAAAAAAAAAAGTAAAACCAAAGGCAAAGGAAAAGTCAAAGGAAGTGTGAAAGCAGAAGGAACCTAGATAAATGGGGGTGAAAGAGAAGAGATTAGAAAAAGGGTGGGAAAAAAAGAAGAAGAAGAAATCTAACCTGTGTTTGTCTCGAAAGAAAGAAGACGAAGGGAAGACATGGGCATACAAATCCTTCTTCTAACTTATCTCACCATTTATTATCGTACTCGCTGAAACTGTCACACATCAATTCATAGATTTTTACAAGCTTCTTCCACAATTTGTTTTTTTTTTTTTACTACTTTTGGAGGAAATACTTTATCACTCAGCAATTCAATCTTATTATTGAATAGAAACATTTTCTTTCACAGCTCCAAATTAATGTATTGAGAACTGTTTTTAAGATTGTATTTAATTAGTTAATATCATAAACATTTTACTCTAGTAATATACAAAACTTGAACTTAGTTGTGTAATTTATGTAAATTGGTTAAATCAAGTTAAATATTTGAAATCAAATTTGACTTTGAAATATTTAAAGATTCTTCTTGGTAAAAAAAATTAACAGTTTCAACCAATTATAACCAATTATAATTTAATTTTAACGAAAAACTTTATAAATAATTATGAAAATATAAATTATAAATTAATAATTAAATCAGAAAAACTAATTTTTTATATAAAATCATTAATGATGTACCAATTCATAAAGCCTAATTCGTGTAATTTGATTGTGTATCATATGTGTGTATTATGATTAAACTATCTCTCTCTAAAATTGTATTAAAGTTGTTTATGTTGGCTTTGATTAAAAATAAAATAAAATCCAATTTAATAGTTAGTTATCTGTGGTCTGTATTTTGAAAACTTTTCTTAGAATCTAAATAAGAAAGAACGGTGATTTCGATTCAAATTTAGTTAATGGGAATTAAAAATGATGGTTGTTTTCACTTTTATTAATCACTAATAATGTTTGTTCCAACAAAAATAGAATTCTGATCAAGAATATCTTGATGTTAGCTAAAGTTAGATTCCCACAAAACGTTAGACAAAATTTGATCAATTAAATAATTATTTTTTCATTAAATGTTTGCATCACATCAAATCCAACATGGAGATCAATAGAGTTATCATAAGAAGTGTTTAAGGTCGTTTTATAGGGTGAGAATTATTTCACTTATATAATTAAAATTAATTTTATTTTTAATTGATAATTACAAGATCTCAAATATACGTTTTACAAAATTCTATCCTTAAAGATAAGGTCTCCTATTCTGAATGGTAGATAAATTTTTATCCTAAAAGATATGGTCCTGTGCTGAATGCTAACATTAATGCCATGGACTCTTTTTCCATAATCTGAATAATCTGAATGCTAACATTCTGAATGGTAGATAAATTATTTTATTTTTATATTTCAAATTTAATTTTAATTTATATTAAACTTAAAATTTTGATGTAATGGGTTTAGGGATCTTAGAAATTACAAGAGGAGCTAGACCACATAAGAAATGATATATTTTTAATTCAAAATCTATAAAATAATGGATTTCTGAATTTTCTAGCCTGATACCACTTATAAGTCTGTAAAAAGATTTACCGAGAAACACAAACACGGATAATATTTTAGTTAAATCACATTTAACCTAAAATTTTAAAACAATAAATTTATTGTATATTACTTATCTTTTTTATTTTTATCTAATATAAAATTTAAATTCAGATTCTCAACAAAATTATTAACAAAATGCGCAAGAAATCGGGCAAGATACTGATTGAAGTGCGAACCATGATTCGCATGAAGCAAGACACTGACCAAGTGTTACTAAGAGACAAAGTTAAAAGGCTGAGTCTACTACAGTGGGGAGCCACCATAATGGTCGGTTGAATTATCGACATGCATGTTTAGAAAAAACGATTCATTATTTTTATTATTTTCTTTACATGAACTTCAAGATGACATACATCATAGATCCTAATATAGAAACAAACATAAAAATTAATAAACAAAAAATTAAGCTAAAGTATGAAATTGGCTTTCATCATGCTTTTGTTCAATACACAAGACTATGATATAACAATTAAATCTAAATACGTGAGTACCTTTTGAATTTACCTAAAGTTTTACTTGTCTCAATTGATTGGAGGAATCGGAAATATATACTAAAAAAATAACTATTTTCAAATAATATAATTTAAATAATAATAATAATAGCTGAATAATAAAAATTGAATTGTATATTCAACCTAAATATGATTTAATTAATTTTACTTTTATTTTTTTATTTATTAATTAAGGAATATACTCTGAAAAAAGTAAGTAGAGCACGTGTCTTAGAATTTAATATTTGACATGTGCATTGAGGTTTGCGTTTCTGTATACATTTATGTCAGACAGATGGTCATTAATGGAAACTCAGACACGTAGTTTCACTGGTTATTAATATTTTTTACCGGAACAAATATTATTATCATAACCAATTACTAATCAATTTGTATATATATAACAGTTATGTTGTAGGCAGGGCTAGTTTAGCAGATAAAAAGCAACTTGTTTACACACACTGTATACGATGTGCCTATATAACTGTTTAATGGTTTATAGAAATTGTTCAAAATGAATATGTTTCCACTTGTACTAATTTTTATATCATTTATATTTTTAAGAATTACGAACGAAACAAAATACTATATATTTATCTTAAATTTATTGAAAATTGAAAATACAAACAAACCAAAACTAAGTCGGAAGATTTCTTTTTCTCTGTCCTAAATTTTTAGATTTATAAAATAACCATTCCTGTCTATTTAACCAGCCACGTATGGCATAATAACAATTACAATGTTCTGTTTAGGTTACAAAATAAGTTACCCAGCTGTGAATTTTTTCCAGCTGCTACTCATCAAAAGCAAATTGTTTGTCAAATTCCAAAACAACATTGATCTTGTCTTTCATACAGAAAACGAAGCTAATCCAGTTAACTTCTCACTATGGTTCTCTGAACCATTTCATTCAAATAAACGCAGCCTGCATAACCATAGAGATTATAGATAAACACAAATGAGAAGGAGCTTCTGAAGTAACATTAAACATGTTGAGATGTTAATTACAATAAAAGACTAAAACATGTTGTAATACAATAATGTTCGAAGGATGAAATGAAGTATAAACTAACCCCAACTTGAGAGATGTATCAGAACTACCATTGTCTGCAGGAAAATCAGATGAACTGCTAGTAATTGACTCATAACACTGCCTTTGTTCTCGAACCAACTTCTGTTCATAAAAATTCTATTAAAAACAGTAATATTGATTATTGCTAAGTTCGTTTTAAAGTAGATATATCTCAGAAACTCATGGACCACAAATAAATGAGCTAGGTTTTGAAAAAGCCTATCACCTGCTTCAGTTTCTGGTTCTCTTCTGTAAGTTCGGCCTCCTTCACCAGCAACGTTAATTGCCAAATATCATTGCAGAAAAAGGTTGAGTGAATAAAGATTCATGAAAAAATCGCCAACAGGCTGCATTATTATAAACAAAAAAAAAAAAAATTCGTTTTTACTATCAGGGTGTCTGAAAATTATTCAAGAACATAGTTTTCCACATCCAAGCAACGATTACCAGCTTCAACCAAGACATTTTAAACTTAAATGCACTTTTGATATTATTTTTCTAACGAACATTATGACGACTAAATAATATACCTTTAGCATATTTTCTATCACATCTGTCTCTCCCTGTTTATGAATCACATAAATGGCTTCATCAAATTACACTACAATAAAAATCATTTTAGAGAACACCAAACGTGACCACGAATATAAAAATATGGTCTAAATATAGTAAAGACAACAGTTTTTTAGACGTGACTTAAAAACTATCTTAAACAACATTTAAATATTGCTCGTAAGAAGTGTGGGCTAATGTGTGTTCTAAAATACACTCAAAATTAAAGCTTTTAGATTAGAAAAATTCTCTCCCTCCTTTTTTGACTGAAAATGCAAAACTTAGTTTCAAAAACACAAAAATTTGAATCTCTTCCCTACCTTTAATTTTAAAGTGAAAACTCCAAGAACTCACGGTGTTGAAAATGTGAAGTTTTGAAAAATATGTACATCAAAATCCTTGCCTTTTATGAGGATTTTAAGCAGCAGTTTTAAAATTGTTGCCGTAATGAAAATAGTGGCCTATTATTTATAGTTACGTTCACCTAGACTATATCTAAAAAATTGTTGTCTAAACTTTAGTTCACGGTTTTGTATTGTTGTCTAAAGCGATTTTTGTTGTAGTGTTATTTTAACTAGACGAGTTGAACTTATACATCTTCTAGGTTTCACGTCAGAAATTCAAGTATGAGTTATTAACATGCACTGAGAAAAAAACATAAGGAAGTGTGACCTATATATTCAAGGTTGTGGAGTTTTGGATGAATAACTGAATATGAAGTGTCCAGTTTTTTAGGTTTGTCATTGGCATACTAGCCCTATTGATAGAAAATTTTGTCGTTGGTTTAGAATGTTTAATAATATTTAAGATACAAATTGATTTGACCAGAAAATACGAATAATATCTCAAAGACATATAGGATTTGGAACCTGTGTGAGCATTTACCTTTGTTTTAAGGCTGTTGATCTCTTGTGTCATTTTTTCTTCCTGGAATCAACACGTTAATTGATTAGTATTGTACGTCAAAAGCATGCACAATTTACGTGTACAACGTTGACTTCCCAGGTACAATTAAGTTCTAGATTTCATCTCGTAAGGGGAAACAGCTATAACGAAGTTAGAGTACAAAAGTTTGGGAGAAACCTTAATTTTTGAAATAGTGGTCCAACGTCTTTGGAGAAGTTCCTCCAGTTTCTGCAATTCTTGTATTGTCAATCCTTGCAAGTCTTGTCCATTCAACTGACTGCATTAAACATGTGCATTCATGGAAACCATATCTGTCTTTCGTGCATGGATATTTTATCTAAGTCTAAATTAAAGAAGTTGCAGTGAGTTCATACCTCAGTTCATGAGTCTTATCTTCTACAACCTTGCGCAGCATGTCAAAAGACTCACTTCCAAGCTATATATACATAGATTGTATTAGATTTTTCATCATTTTTTAATTGTTCATAAGCAAGCTATCAAAGACAACTATGTCCAAATCATTTTTTTTTCGTTGTTCCTATGTTCCTCCCAAGTTAAGGATGTAGAATGGTGCAGAAATATTATGTCATGAGAATCATAATCTACCATATGAAAATACATGGAATCATGAGACACTTTTTCAAATGACGATGAGAATTGCATAGCTCCAAACAACAATACTTGTTCCACTAGATAGAGTTATTATTAGACAAATCAAATCAACAACATTAGACTCTTTAAAACAAAAATTTGTGTAAAATCATCAGACAAACCAAGACACCAGTATTAGGTTTACAAAGGAAGTTTCATTGGAGAGATATAACACTAATAAGACCTAAGCCCAATCACATAAGACATTAATACTACTCTCAACTCAAAATCTTAAGAGAATAGATTTATGGGTCTTTATCCTTATATAGTGCTCTACTTTCTCATTTCTAGCCCATGTGGGACTTAGACTAACACTTGGATTCCTAACAATCTCTCCTTCAATGATGAGTCCCTTAATCACATTGGTACACTCCCACTCCAACAAATGACTCACACTTAGGATTGTGAGATGTGATTCTCTATTTTTACTATATAAGAGACCCTATGTAAAACTTAAGATACACCAAAAATAAAAATACTTCCTAGTTGTGTAGTCGTGGACGTAGGCATACACATTGTACGTCGAATCACATTAAATTCTTCTGTCGTTTATTTTATTCTTTTTATTCTTTCATTTATTAACTTGTTCCTAAAAATCACAGATAGAAAAATAAAAGAGAGGCAAAACAGCGGGACTACTCTACTGAACTAACATTTTTCATTGCAGTAAAATATTCAATTATCTCTGAGAAACAGAGCTCTTTTGGTTTTGATTGATTAATGATTAAAGGAATATTAGAAAGTAAACGTAGTTATACCTGTTGTTGTCCAGTAGATGAAATGTCTGATCCTTGAACACCTGAATGCCGATTACGCCTTTCAAGTATTTGTTGCATGCTGAAACAGACAAGGGCGTTGAAATTAAATTCAAAACTTTCCCTTCCTTTTCCTTTGTGAAGACGCAAGAGGCTCATAAAATCAAGAACTTTATATCATCATTTTATAATTATTTTTTATTTAATTGCTATATATCAATTAGTTAAATTCATATTAATAGGTTTGCATTGAGCTCATATGACCTAGTCCAAGTGGGCGTATCTAGAAGCTAGTGACTAAATCCTGAAATAACATGTTAGTTTTACTATAAATGATTGGATAGAGTTAAAAAATGTTAAGCTAACTTAATCTTATAAAACCAATTTATAAGACAAAATTTATTTCCACTTACATATTGTCAAGTAACTTCATTTCTAATTTATGTGAGATCCCTACCATAAATAGTGGAAAAATATGGTTTTGAAGTAGGTATTAACCAAAGTTTCATATTAAATAATATGAAGAATAGAAAAAGTATGAAGTAATTACAAAATTAGAGAGTTAATTTGAGACTTGTCAGCACAACTTAAAAAGCCTGGGGTTTGGATAATTGTGTGTCACAAAAAATTGTATTTTTTTCAGAGAAATTGTACTAGAAGATTTGGAGTAAACATTATTTATTACATGGTTCTAGTGGTATCAGTAACCAAGGGAGGAAGAAGAGCAATTTGACATGTGTGTTATGTGTTTGGAGATAGTTTAGTGTTAATGACTTTGATGATGTATTTGTGGTAGGATATTGGCCGGTACAACAATGGATTTCGACTTGAGTATATGTTGGCAGGTAAGATTTTATTCCAGAGCACGAAGAAGATTGGATGATGTTGAAGTTTCGTTGGAAAATTACTCTCCGGTTCTTCATGAATAGGAATGTTAAAGTGAGTCAATTTGACTCACACGGGTTGACTTACCATAGGTTAAGCTAAAATAGGATATGTTTAACCCAACTCACCTTTTTGATGAGTTAGAAATTTTGTAACTGATAAGTGTCTAAAAAATGTTAATTTAGACATAAATGTGACACTTATCACACTTTAATTAATTATATTTTGTAAGCAAGCAATCCTTCTTATCTTATAATTACATAATGAGGTATGGAGAATTATAATTTCTTGAATTTAATGATATTTCAATGAATTTCAGTGATTTTTTTAAAGAATTAAGGAATGATGCAGCTGAGCCTTAAAATGTGTTGTTGAGTGCTAAGAAAGGCAGTTTGGAAATATCTGGAATGTAGCTTTTGCAGCTGAGCCATTAGATAGTAGTTGAAAATTAAAATATTAACATATTGACAAACACATAAATTAAACATCTGAACTATTCAAACATTATTAAACAACATTAATATTTAAAAATATCAAATTGTGAACTTATATATTTAGAAACACTAAATAATTACAATACAAAATTTATAAGAAAAATGGTAAAAATATTAACAAAACGTTATTGGTAGGCTAGAGATCAATCCACTCTCCACTCTAACATAACTAACTCGTGGGTTAAGTGAGTCAAATTCAATTTGTAAGACTTATCTTGATATGTATTCATGAGTTATTATCCCAGCTTGATTTTATTATATTTGTTGTTTTTGCACGAGGCTGAGATTTTTGTATAGACATCTTCACATGTTCATTAGAGCTTTAATGCGCTTAATTTGATGATTCAATTTTCTTTTAGATAGACATATGTTTCAGACCTTTTCATGTTTTTTCATAAAGTCAACAACTTTTAGAATTTTGAATGTTCTTTTGTGTAGAAAGTTGTTCAAAATATGTTGACAAGAAAAGTGTTGCTTCTTTTCTAATCAATCTGGAAATTAAGCTTATCAACTATTACATCCTCTTCAAATGGTTTCTTTTTCTTATTGACAACAGAATATTCATATAGAGAGAGTACTAAAAGTACTCCAACCAATATATAATTTGGGTGTGTATCTTGATTCTTTATTATTTTAATATCTGATAATTTCTTATTCGAAGCATTATCAAATTTCAACAATGTTGATGTTAAATTAATTGTAAGAACTGTTTATCAATAGACTGTATATGCTAGACCATTCAGGTGTAAATGAACTCTACTGTTATGTTGAGAAAACTGAATAAATTCTGAAACCGAATTATAGCTTTTGAATCAAATGCAAGGAGAACACCAATAAATGCTTAAGAAAATGGAATCAATAAAATGGGAAATCTTTCGATTTAAAAGACCAGAAAACTAAATATAACTTCAAGTGAAACCACTTAAACATTCTCAGGAAAAACTGCGAGATTAATTCTTAAGTAAAAAAAATTATGATTAAGTAAGTCTTATTAGAATATATAATTCCAAAGTTTAAACCTTTTACAATATTGCTAGGAAAATTCTTCGTAGAATATAGGGATATTCATTTTTTACTTTGAATATTTTTTGATTAAAAAGTCACCCGAACTAAACATAAAAAATCAAATGTTATTTAATTTAGATTGATTTTCATTTGATATTCCAACTTAATTAAATCAATTGTTTGTATTTAAATGACTTTTGCAGATTTTGTTACTACGAAATTATTGAACATTTTATTATTAAAAATTATCAATTAAAAAAAAACATGTTTTGAATTTTTTATAATTTTTATATTTATAGTTTCATCTTTCTTACCAATAAAAAAATAAATCATATAATCTCATAATCAAGAACTGTAACACAAATTTGTTATCATGTCCATGAATGTAATATAACTACAGAATGATCAAACAGAAAAACAGTCTTAAGAGACATATCCACCTATTGCTGTTAGTTTCTAATTAACTTTAAATACATAACATTATATTTAAATATAATGGATAGAAAATAAAATACAATATATTTAGCTAAAAATTCAACATTTCATTTTAAAAAATCACATTAATCTTCTCTATCACTTCACCATTACCATATATTTTCTTAAAGATGGGGTGTTAAAATTGAAAAAAATAAAATAAAAAAACTAAGAATCCGATAAACTTGTTTTTACAAAGACAATAATCATTAAGAGAATGAATTGCGAAAAACAAAAATAACAGTTAACAGTTAACTGTTAACAGAATGATAAGGACAGAAATATTTAACCGTTAACAATTGGATATAGACAATTCCAACAAGAGAAAAAGAAAGAATTAGTAGAAAAGAAATACTTATTTTATAATTTTCTCTTTATCAATATGAACACATACATAATTGACTTAACCTTATTATCAATTATATGTATAATTAAACGACATTTACTTTCTTTCTCATAAATCGTATTATAAAATAAAAGTAATTTTTCAACGCATTCCCTATATTTCTCTTCTTTTTACCAAAGCACTAGCAAGTTCAAATCATTTCCTTCAAAAATTCTTAAGAAGTGTATATGAGATTCTGGGTTTCTTTCGTCTTGAGAACATAGCTTATTTTTTAGTTTTGTTGTGCCATGTTTTAAGAGACTGAGAAATCGAGGGAGTGATCCAAAATTGTCAATGTTCCGATGGTGGAACCATTGCCAAAAACCTATTTTCGACATCGCAATTAAAAACTATGAGAGTTGGGAGAAGAGCCATGAAGATGGGTTAGAAAAACAAGTTCTGGTTTCTTGATGGAGTTTTCCCACACCTAATACTTTTGATCCAAGCTTCAACGACACTTAAGAATATTGAGTTACATCAAGAACTTTTGGCTTTCAAACAACAACTGCATTCTGTAATATATTTCTCCAGTGTACATGCAGATTCAAACGTTCGTGAGAAGATGAAGAAAGTATGAAGCCTAAGACAAAATTCAGAAGTTCGTTCTTGTTATTTAGAACAAATTTCATTCTTCCGTCAAGAACTTACAATGGCCCAGAATTTAACACGCCTTCCTTCTATGGTTCTAAACATATTCTCCATTCTCCATCAAACTAGCTTTGCAGAAACCCCGACAAAGCAACAAAATATACATTGTAGATAGAGGATTTTCTGTTTCAATCTAAGTTGTCTGCACAATTTTGAGGTGTTATTTTACTCGTATATTTAATGCATTTTTCTTAGATTTAGACATAAACTTTCTCTTAATTCTTTAATTTCTATGTGTAGGATAGGTTGGGGAATAACATTGCTTGTGATATTAAAAATGAAGATACGGAGACATGAGAACCAAGGAAGATAAGTGGTGAAAATATGTTAACAAACTTGTTGATTTAAGGTTTTTCGTTAAAGATGTCAAATCTTTTATATATACTCATAAAATCCACATCTCTCACATTAGATATCAACTCTTCCAGTATGTGCCCTTGAGGAACCAAACTATTAGAGTCGTATGTGGAAAATGTTATACAAATAGATGATTCGTGTTTTTTTAAAATCATATATACATATATTTCTACTAGAGACGCTCTAAACCTTTTATACTTTATATACATTCATTATTTCCCTTTATAATGGATTTACATTCTAAAATCATCTTTACTATCTTCTGAAACATCGACTCATGAGTAAAACACTTTTGAGGTGAAGCAAAAGTTTGCAATGTGCAAAGATTCAAGTTTATGACTACTGCTTTAGTCCCATGTTCATCTTTTTTAGGGTCTTTTTAATTTTTGTTGGATCTCTATGATAGGTTATATATTTTTTCATATATGGGTTAGGTTATCGTTATTGAAAGATTGTGGTTCTATATAGTTATATGACTCACACTTGGACTATTCCCAACATCTCCCCTCAAGGGTGAGTCCCTTGTTTTTTTCTTTTTCATATGGTATATTTTCCTTCAGGTGTATGAGTGACCCCTTTGGTTGTGGTTATGCGGTCAGTCACATCGGTGACCCCTTTTTGTTTATGGTGGTGGTTATGCGGTCAGTCACTCCGAATCTGATACCACTGATAGGTTATATATATATATATATATATATATATATATATATATATATATATATATTTTCACATATATGGGTTATATTCATCATAGGCATGGTTATGGATATTGAGAGATTGTGGTTCTATATGGTTATATGACATTAATCTTACACATATAAGACCTTAGACACCACTTTTACACCAAAACCTTAAGGCAATGTTGTTATGGATCTTTATTCTTATATAGTGTTTAACTTTGTCTTTTCTATCCAATGTGGGACTTTTTGACTCACACTTGGACTATTCCCAACACTCTAGTTATTGGTTGTCATGTTTTGAAAGGTTTCAAAAACAAACTTTTGCATCCTTTTGTACAGGTTATTGATCCTTTTGTAAAAGAGTTAGAGCACCCCATAAGTGCTCTTCTTTAATTTATTCATTCTTTGATGAAAAAAAAAGGTTTAATTATGCCTTTGATCCCCATTTTGGAGTCAAAATCTCAAAATGGTACCCAAATTTTTAAAAGTCTCAAAATGGTCCCCTTTTTTGTTGAAACGTCTCACGTTTGCCCTTCCCGTTAAGTCAAGGTTGACGCCGTTAGAGGGAGTGCCATGTGTCAGTTCCTCGATTTTTTGAAATTTTTTATTAATTTTTTATTAATTTTTAATTTTTTTTTGAATTTTTTTAAAAAAATCAAATAAATTGTCACGTGTCAAGCTGTCATTGTGCCACGTGGCAATGACAATGACACATGTCAGTATTACGCCACGTGTCATTTTGTTAGTCTCAATTTGGTCCCTTTATTTGAATTTGTCTCAATTTAGTCTCAATTTTTGTAAAAATTAGCAATTTTGTCCCCCTTCAAATTGAAACAAAATTTAATTTTATATAAATGTTATACAAATATTTTTATTAAATTTGATATTTGTATTCAAATTGATATTTTTATTATA
>Ga0209589_1012048_pt1 | contig 11887 bp, 8 predicted proteins | sample CowpeawhiteBW_FD_187525 | JGI IMG/M metagenome (GOLD analysis project Ga0209589, IMG submission 187525) | Root nodule microbial communities of legume samples collected from California USA - Cow pea white BW (SPAdes) (version 2) | ecosystem: Host-associated > Plants > Roots > Nodule | place: USA...
TCCGTGGGATTGAATGTAATCTACTCGAACTTGGATGTAATCTGGTGATATTTATATATAGCATTTCTGTTTTACTCAGTATTGGTATTATTGTTCTACTCTTAATGCTTACTTCTATCTGATCAATAGATGTTTTGATTTTGATTTTTAGATCTGACTGGAAAGTATTTCTTAAAATCTGATTTGAACAATGATACTTGATATACTGTGATGCTAGGAATAGATCTCAATATATCAATTGCTTTTAACACTCGATCGTAATGCTGGATAGTTTGTTGAATATGTGAGGAATCAATATTCAGGAAACTAATCTTATGAATTTTATACGCGAGGGATCGGTATAAATGATTTTTTGAGTGTGCATCAATATTGGTATTTTCAGATGTTATATATTATATTCATCCAGATTACAGACAAGGGAGATAGATGAAATTCAATCCCAGTTTCTTTTACTGTATCTTTCTAAACTTTTCCGCTTTTACTGTATTAATTTTGTGCAAAAGTTAATGTCAAATCAAATTAAAATCTCTGTATATATATGCTGATCGAGATAATTAGTTATTTTAACTGAATCCGTTCCTCGTGGGTTCGACACTCTTACTTCAAATCATTATACTACAGTTGATTTTTGGTACGCTTGCCAAGAGAACAACAAGTATTTTTGATTTGGATGATCTCCTCCACAGAAGTCACATCACACCAACCAGAGTAAGGTTTTAGGAAGGACCCAAGACAGAAGTTCAACTTACCCGGAGAACGAATCAACTTAGCTAGCTCGTAAGGAGAGGAGCCTATGCCCTAGCAGAGCTCTTTATCAGAGAAAAGAGAGAGTGAGAGAGAGGAACAGTTCTGAAAAAAAAAAAACAAAGTGAGAGTGAGTGGGATTGGGGAGAGGGGGGTTTGAAGGTCCCCTAATGGACTGGTTTTGGGCCTACGAAAAGGCCAGGCCCGAAACATCTTTAGGACAGAAAAATGGAGCTTACATTAATATTTTTATAATTATATGTGAAAAAAATAGTTTATTAAGAAAGATATAGTTGATCATGTAATTGGTGTTCTGAGCTTTAAATTGATTCCAAAAATTAAATAAAATTTCTAAAAGTTAAATTTTAAAAATATAAAAAAATTTAATATATAAAAAGTTATAAATAAAATAACGAAATTAATTGTTATTTTTGCAGAAAAAAAGTATTACAAAGAAGAAGAGTGTAATGAAAATGTATTTTAAAAACCTAGACAGTACAATATTAATGTTTACTTGAAACACAACGAGGATAAATATTTATTTTAAATATATTTGAAATATAAATCAACCACTTCTCACGGTAACAAAACTTACAATAACCATAATAGAAATAATTATTATCAATTTTATATTTCTACACATCTACTCAACAAAAATTTCTTTGGGTGACTGTTACGTTTACATGACTTTGAGAAAAGATAGGGTTCTTGACTGCACATTTTTCCAAGTCTTTCTGCTTTCGATTCTCTAATGGTCCCGACAAGTATGTCATTAGGCAAAATAACACGTTCCCTGAATTTCATTCCAGCTATTCATGATATTCTGTTTTCTGTTCTAATTTTTCTTTTTTTTTTCTCTATTGGTTTATTTAATATACATGAAAAGCGACACTAGTGCAGGAAAGACTTTTGACAACGGTTATTTTTGTCATTTTGTCCCAATTTTAGAACCGAGACATATTAGGACGAAGTCAAAAAGGTTAGTTTTTTGTCTCGGATCTCAATCGAAACAGAAGCTCCATATTCTGCCTCGATTTTGCTGAGAACCGAGACATATTAGGACGAGGTCAAAAAGATGCATTTCTTTTTTTTACTTTGTTAGAGAAAAAAAAATTAAAAGAATGATACTGAAGTCTACGATTAAAAAAAAAATAATTATCCTTCTATTTAAATTTCAAACCCTTATTGTTCTCTCTCACTTTCTCTCCACTACCAGAATATGCAAGTCTGAATTCGCGTTGTTTGTGATAAATTATGCGTATAGATCAGCTGGTTAAAAATTTACAGGCTTTGCTTTTAGTAACACTTCAAAAAACTTTAGAACCCTTGATATTATAATGCTTGTTCTATGAAATGGTGTTAATGTGTTGTGAACGTGAGCTTTGGAAGTACCGAATAACATGATTTTCATTAACACTTTAAGTGTAAGGTACTCTTTGCTCTCACTAGGCACTGTCGCAGTTGCAGGCAAAAAATGGAACAAAAAGATGAAATTCATTATTATAGGTAATAAATTCTTCTTATACTTCTGCCGGTTCTTTTAATACTTATGACGAAATGTACTACTAACAGGTGTTACAGGTGCACCAGTTGCAATTGTGTTGATATGTATAACAATCGGTGTTGTATCTCGCCGGTGAAACCCTTCTTTGAAAACCTAACACAGTTACACCTTGCAATTGAAAGACAAGATTCTCCCATCCAAAGACAAGTTCCGTTTGTCGCATGCGTGTCCCAAGGAGCACCAGATCTTGTTGATTTCACATGTCTTTTGTTTCCATTCCCGCGGATGAAGCGGCGCTGATTTATTTTCCTTCATTTGCGCTTGTGGTTTTTTAACATAAGAAGGCAAATAGTATGATGTAACAAACATGAAGTCCTTGACGATGGATCACCATGCCCTTTCACTCCTCATCACCATCTCTATCTTCTTCTTCTTAGCTATCTCTCCACAATCCCACTGCCAAGAAGAAGGAACCGATTGTAGCAGACCATACACATGCGGAAACGTGTCCAACATTTACTACCCTTTCTGGGGTCAGAACCGACCCAGTTACTGCGCCAGCAGTAAGCAGTTAAAGCTCAACTGTGAAGAAGATAACCAAACAAAATTTCAATTTGAGTCGCAGAATTTCACAGTGCTAAGGATCATACATTGCATGACACCATGAGGTTGGTTCGAACAGACATCGTCTATGACGATTGTTCCTCGAACTTAACTAACACTTCTTTAAACTCCACCATCTTTGAATACCCCGAAACCATGCACAACATAACCGTATTCTACGGCTGTCCCTCTGGATTTTCCTTAGGTGGGAAGAACTTTACGTGCAAGAATGATAGAACTGAGTTTGGTTTTTATGCTGAGATGACAGAAGAGTTGTCGGCGAAGTTTCCTGAGCTTGAGAGATGCGAGCGACGTATCCATGTGCTGATTTTCAGAGAATTTTGGGTGGAGTCTGATGGTGGAATAGACTCACTGCAAGAAGCTGCTTCTCATGGGTTTGACGTTTACTATAGCGGTGGTGGTGGATTGTGCGGATCTATGGACACTCCTGAGAATGCTTTGCATTGCGTGCTTCCCATTCCTAGTATGTTTTCTTTTCCCTATTATATATATTTAATGTCTTGCGGTGAAAACCCTTTCTCACTCACATGCGCACATATTTTTTATTGATTTTTCTGTGCTGTCTTTTTAAATATTTTTTTAATATATTTTAAAATGTCAAAATTAGTATAATTGGTGTATTACAAAGACACAATAAAAAAATAACACAAAAAATCAATAAAGAACCCAAATTCCATTATTATTAGTCCCTTAACTTTTCTTAAACTTTTTTATTATCTCTAAATTTAATTGATAAATAAGTTTAGTGCCGACGATCAAACAATATTAACGATTTTCTAATAACGATTTTCTAATATAACAAAGAATGATGTCCCATGTGTATATTACATGAAACATGTGTCCATGTAAAAATATTTTTACAAATTTTGATAATGTCAACGTAGCACATCTCATTGGATAAAAGAAAAGTTTTGTGTGATTTTGAAAAGTTTTGAAATTTGTTTCTTATTATTTTAAATGTTATCTTTTAAGTAGTTTTAGGATGGATATAAAAAAATAAAAAAAATAGAAAATTACTTAAAAAATGCAATCTTAAATTATAAAAAAAATTGTCAAAATTTAATTTATAAAAAGTTATTTTTTTAAGAGAGAAATAAATGTTTGATGTGACTTAACAAACATAATTTGCAAAGTTTGTCAATTTTTTTTAAACTATCATTGTCCGTCCATCTTTTAACATGTCACATTTGTAAGAGTACTACGTTAATTCACTAATAAAATTAAAGATAAAAATAATAAGCTTCGACATAAAAAGAAAATCCTATAAAATTAAAAAATTAAAACAATATTCAAGCTTTAACTCATAAATATTTTATATTTTATTATATATAAAATAATAAGATGCCTTATTGTTTACAAAATAATCATCAAAAATTTGTCCAATAAATTTAATTCAGTTTAAATATCTTAAATAATAGTTAAAATTAAAAAAAAAAGTATACATATAAATATATAAAATAATAAAACTTATTACAAAAATTAAATTTTAATTTAATAAAATAAAATAGAATGATATATATATATATATATATATATATATATATATATATATATATATATATATATATATATAAATAATGTGTAAAATATTTTTCTTAGTGAAGTTAAAATTATCTAATATTAATTAGGAAACATATATTTTATTATAATCTTAAAAGTTAGAATATGATAAATTATTTTCAAATTTTAAACTTAAAGAAAAGGTAGATCGATGTGCAGAATAAAAAAATAGATTTATTTTTTTTAAAATTAATAAGAGCGAAGCTTTTGTGAAGATGAAAACAAAAGAATTTAAACTTTGACTGCTAAAATGTCAATTGTTCAATTAGATGAGTATTTTTTTAAGATTTAAAGAATTACAAATAATAAATTTGATATTAATTCTTTGAGATGTGATGTAATAGAACATCCGCAAGTATGAAAATATCTCATGAGTAAAAAATAATTATTAAAAATGGTGTCTTTGAAAAATATATATTTATAAATTTTAAGTGTTATTTTGACTGTTGGTAAAGATATGTTACTATTCCCCCATTATCCATCTTTATACCAAGTATATAAAGATTTTTTTCATATGCAATTACATAATGTTGGGCTTAATCTTTATATAATACCTTCGTGGAAATTTCCACCTAATGTTCATCCAATTCAGAGAATTAACCAGTTTACACACACCATATTTTTGTAATTAGATGAGACAATTTCTATTGGGATCAGATGCAAATGGTGTAATGTGCATTCCACCGTCATTGACATGGTATTTAGGCTTTAGTTGCGGAAACTTTGGTAGATAATTTTGTCGTGTTAGAGAAAACATTGGGGTTAATTTGGTCTCTTGACCCAGATTAGAAAAAATTCAGTGACTTTTTAGGTGTCTGGAAAAAAAGACTAACTAAATAGTAAAATAATTAAAATAATTCTAAATCCTCCTCCAACATTATTGTAATTGATTCGTATATTAAATACTTTTACGTTTGCCAGATACTAAACATAAGGTAATATTATTATGTAACTTGTAGGAAAATGTAATATAATTCAGAATGTGATTAGTCGATACAGTATAAATTAGTATTTTATTATAATATAATATTTTATTAAAAATAATATTATATATGTAACTCTTAAGAAAATGTAATATCTATAGCTACATATATAAGCATGATTTTCTCTTGTACATATTCTATAAATTTTAAATTTATCTTTTATAATATTGTTAACGGACTTTTTAGTAGTAATTGCTATTAGAATGTCAAAATGCCCTATGCTTCATCCGCCAACACACCAACCCAATAAGGGATAGGTAAGGTTACAATTTTTAACTTATTAGTCGATTTTGCCTTAGCTTATCTAATTTGTTAAATTAACGGACAAAAGCCGGTCCGGTGTTCCATTTTGTTATATATATATATATATATATATATATATATATATATATATATATATATATATATATATATATATATATATATATATATATATTTATATATATATATATATATATATATTATCACTTTTATTTTTTAAATAAAAATTAAAAAGATTAATTTTTATATTATATTTTTTAAAAATGTAAATATATAATATTGTTATAATTTAAATTATTAATTATAAAAAAATAATCTAATATGTAAATATAATAATTATTTTAAAATTTTAGAAAATATATATTATTAAAAATGCTTTAAATATTTATGTATAATTATATATACAAACAAAATCTAAAAAATTAAAATTAAAAATAAAAAATGGCAGGTCAGGCATGTTGCAACTTTTGATTGTTTTGATGTGACATATTAGCTTGATCCGATCTATTTTTATAGTCCAAAATGAGTTGTGTTGACATCTTTTATCACCTCTAACTACTATATTAATTTTTTTTAATTTGTCACTAGTTTCATTTTCTTTTCTCTTTTTTATTTTTTCATCTAGTTTCTACGCTAATATTTTGTTACTTTTAGTTATTACTTTCAATTTTTTTGTTAAAATTTAAAGGGAAAAATATGTTTTTTTCTCAAGTTTGACCTAAATTTAAAAATAGTTCCTGATTAAAACTTGATCATTGTTTGATCCCTGCACTTTCAAAATTATTGTTTTTAGTCCATATTTTTGGATATAGTTGAAAATAATAATTGGCATGCCACATGTTATTTAAATTTTTTTACAAAAAAAACTAGTGTCAGCTTAGCCGTTTTTCCCTTTTTAGGTTAAACTTGAAGGATCAAAAATATATTTTTTCCTTTTTTTACATTTTAAAATATAATTTCTATATTTTCAATGTATATTCTAAAATATAATATTTATATTTTAAATTAAACGTTTTAAAATATAAATTAAAAAATTATTTTAAATTGTAAAATTTAAAATGTTTTTGTTTAATAGAAAATGACCAACGCATCAATGGAGTGAGAAGAAAGGGAGGGAGGGAACACTGTATCGATGGGAAAAGAAGAAAGAGGAAGTGGGATATCGGTGGAGGAGAGGAAGGAAGGAAAGGGGGGTATGCAACGGTATGGACAAATAGGTCATTCCACAAGTCTATAGGGTGGATAATGAAATCTATGGAGGTGCATGAAGGAGTGTTCCTTGGTCGTTTATAAAAAAAAATGACTATAATTATTATTTCTATTTTATCCTTTAAAATAAATAATTTATTTACTTTTTAAAAAATAAAAATTATTTTTACATATTTTCAATAAAATTATTTTGAGATTATTTTCTCTTTTTTTTCTCCATTCATCAACCGTTATTTTCTCTTCTTTTCTCCATTCATTCCATTTTACTCTTAATAAATATAAATTTATTTTGTATATTAACTTAATGATATTATAATATTATCATCAACTAATATAATATCATACATATTTAAAAATAAATATACAGAAACTCAAGAACACTTGTTTTGACACTAGTATATATAAAGTCTCTTAAAAAATGATTTCTTATGAATTTTGACGAAAAATTTGCCGGGAAAATATTACAAAATATTGAAAAATTTACACAGTACAAATTTAAGGATATAAGTATTGAGTAATTATCCTTGTAGGATTTGATAGTTGGAATTAAGTTGTATATTATATGTGTAGCAATAGTTCAATCATCTCTTTGTTATTCATTCTATGCATTCTAAACGATGGGATTTTATGGTATGGATTCAGCACCGTCGCAAACTCCAACGCCAATGCCAACACCAATACCAACACCATCACCACCTTCAACGCCAATGTCAACACCATCACCACCACCACCTTCAACGCTAATGCCAACACCAACACCATCACCACCTCTTGCTCCTTCTCCGTCAAACACCCCAGGTAAATCTTATGATGCTACTAGTATGTGCTCATCTCTCATGTGATTTAAATTAGTTTAACTAAAGTATTACTTTTTTCATTGCATTTTCATTGAGAATAACATTTTTCAATAAGATTATTAACAATGTTCTTATGCCCTCCTCTCCTTGGTTACAGGCAATAAGTGGAACAAAGAAAGGAAACTCATTATAGGTAATAAACACAATATCTTTTTATTTCCCCTTTCACTAGTTCTTTAATATTCAAAACATGTTTTATTCCACATGCTTAATGTTTAATAGTCAAGTTGATGCCTTTCTCTCTTTCTTTATGAGTCTGAAATGAATACTTAGGGTTTAGGGTTTTCTCTAATTTTGAAATGAATACTTTTAATTTGCCACATTATAGGACACTATAATTTAGAAGTAGAAAAAAAAAATGTAGGTGCTTTGAGAGTGTTCTCCAATCAAAATTAGAACTTAACCTTAAGAAATGCAAAACTTGATCATTAATTAAGACATCAAAATTTTCATTCTAACTAATTTTTCTCTAACTTAATGTTGTTGGTATCTATGCCTAGGAGTTGGCAAATTAAGAAATGATTTTAATGTTTCAAAGATTATCAGTGTTGGTGATGTTTGTTTACAAACCAACATGGAAGTGCACTTATGACTTAGAGGAGTCAAACATTTCTAGATGTTCGCTTTAATATGATATCAATGCATTTGCTTAATGATAGTTGTTATGATAATCACTTTGATCCTAAAAATTGGAAATTCGCTAAAGGTAACTTGGTTATGGATAAATGGAAGAAAAACTCTAAATTGTAATTAAAGCTTTGGTTGCTAAAGACAATGTGACTGCTATACGTATATGGAGGTATCTTTGTGGCACCGAAAGCTTGGCCATATAAGTGAGAAAGGACTTAATTGCTTAGCTAAAAATTATGTGCTTTTGGGACTGAAAAATGTATAGTTGGAAAAATGTTCTCATTATATTGTGATTTACTATTTCTATTTATTGTTGTTGCTCCTTATAGATTCTCAATTTAAGGAAAATTATATCTGTTCCATTATCTGGTATGTTGGTGGTGTTGTTCTCAAAGAAACATTCAAACTAGTATACCTTTGTCGCATAAATAACTATGAGCAATATATATCACTAAAACATGTATAATTGTCTAATATAGTAACTACCCAATAAAATAGTTACATCCATACATAAAAAATACATATATATGAAAAAATAATTGTCTCTAACTTAATATATTTTTTTCTTATTTCGAGGCTTAGTTTCATTGTACTGGCCTATCAGAAATAATATGTTCATTTATGCTCATACTGCATCAATCTGCCAACAGGTGCTACAGGTGCAGCGATTGTTGGATTGTTGATATGTTTAGCCATTTTGTGTTCAATATACAAGCTATCATTGTGGCAAGGACATTTTGGGTTGACTACAAAAAGTAACCAAAACATTGAAGCATTCCTTAAAAACCATGCCGCTCTAACTATACAAAGGTATAGGTTATCAGAAGTCAAGAAAATGACAAGCAACTTCAAAGTTAAACTAGGACAAGGTGGTTTTGGTACCGTGTATCAAGGAAAGCTATCCAATGGTATTCTTGTAGCTATAAAGATGTTAAACGAAACAAAAAAGAATGATGAAGAATTTATCAACGAGGTTGCCAGCATAAGTAGAACTTCTCATGTTAATATTGTCACTCTTCTTGGATTCTGTTTGGAAGGTCGCAAGAGAGTCCTCATTTACGAATTCATGTCCAATGGCTCCCTTGAGAAGTTCATTTTTAGAAAAGGCCCCGAAAGCATTGCACCCTTGAGTTGGGATATTGTTTATCAAATTTCAATGGGTGTAGCTCAAGGGTTAGAATACTTGCACAAAGGATGCAAAACTCGAATTTTACATTTTGACATAAAACCTCATAATATCCTTTTGGATGAAAAGTTTTGTCCTAAGATATCTGATTTTGGGTTAGCAAAACTTTGTCCTAGAAATGAAAGCATCATTTCTATGTCCGAAGCCAGAGGAACAATGGGGTATGCAGCTCCAGAAGTGTTGAACACACATTTTGCAGGAGTTTCACACAAGTCTGATGTTTATAGTAATGGAATGATGTTGCTAGAAATGGTAGGAGGAAGGAAGAACATTAATGGTGAAGCCAGCCACACTAGTGAGATATATTTTCCGAATCTATTTATAATACAATTCAAAGAATCACAAAAGGCAAATTCTTACACGTGTCAATCTCTCTGAATTTCTTCAATTTCAAAATTTTTTTATTTTTTACCTCTTAAGGTAATTTGGACAGGTGTCATCTTCAGCCATTCCCACCACACTCACTTTAATCATCTCTCTCGACTTCCTCTCTCTCTTCATTTTCTCTCTCTGTTTACGCACCTCACTTCTCTCCTTCCTCAGACCCTTCACTTCCTCTCTCTCTCTTCACTTTCTCTCTCAAACCTTTACGCACTCTCCTCTCTTCTCCTTCCTCAAACCCTAGCCACACCTCTGTCTCCGCCTCCAGCTCTCTGCCTCCTCCTCCACCTCAGTCGCTGTTATTCGCTCTTCCTCCACAAACGCGTCACCAAATAACGTTCTCCACCTCTCTTCACTTTCCCTATGTGGAACCCTAACCTGTTTTACGCATTCTCCACTTCTACGCCATCGACCTCCCTTCCTTCTCAACTTCATTCGACCTTTTTGCCGCGTCCAACCATCTCGACGATTCTCTCAATTCGTACTGTTTTAGGGTTAACATAAATTTTTTTTCTTCTAACTAATTTTTTGGTTTGTTTTGTTTGTGTAGATGGTTTTTTTGCTTCAGACGCTCTTCCTGCACAAACGCGATCCACCTCTTTTCTTTCTGAACTTCATTCGACATTTTTGTTGTGTTCACGATTCTCTCGATTCGTACTGTTTTAGGGTTAACATCAATTTTTTTGTCTTTGAACTAATTTTTTGGTTTCTTTTGTTTGTGTAGATGGTTTTTTTGCTTCAGACGCTCTTCCTGCACAAACCCTAGCCAGCTCTCTGACGCCTCCTCAAACGCGATCCTCAAACCCTAGTCAGTTCTTTTGTTTACATCAATTTTTTTGTCTTCTAACTATTTTTTTGGTTTGTTTTGTTTGTGTAGATTGTTTTTGTTCTTCTGTGCGCCCATCTCTCTCACGCCGCGTCAAACGCTGTCCATCGCTCTTTGGTAATAACTTTTTTCTCTTCACTTTTAATTTGAAACCCTAATTTTTCATTTCTTTATCATATTTTTCTTTGTGTAGATTTTTTTTGTGGTTCTGTACCTTTTGAAAACCTCTCGATTTCTCTGTTGAATCAGACTCAAACCCTACCTTTTCAATCTGATATGTTGCCTATTTCATGTTTTATTGGTTTCTATTAACTGAGAAAGTTGCTTCACTTCTTAAGAAATCCACCATTTCAGGTTTGCTTAATTCGAACCCCAAAATTTGAGGTATATTTCATTTTTTTGTTAATTTTATATTTTATGTTACTTCATAAATCTGTTATGTTTTTGTAACTCATTTTTTTGTTTTTATTTTTGTTTATGTAGGTTGTTTTTGGGTTCATTCCTTCATTAACTCTAATAGGATAACTTCATCCTGACGTCCACTATGTATTCCAGTTGCTGATCAAATTTCTTTTTCTCCACTGCTGAGGAGAATATGTTTTAATCAAAGGAATATGTTGTATTGTTTAATTGTTTAATTCATGTTTTTTGATTAAACATTTCTTTCTTTGTTATTGATTTCCTGATGTCTGATTAAGAAGTTTGACCTTGATCTTAATTGCAGAATCTGTTGCCATTTTATTTCGTAACATAATTTGTTGTTGATTCTTTATGAATTATTTATGAATTTGTTTGATTGATTTATTTTGTTGTTGTATCGTTCATTCAAAGATATTCCATATTACAGTTTTTAAAATCTATTTTTGTCGCCTATTTCATGTTTTATTGGTTTCTATTAACTGAGAAACATGTCTTTCTTTGTTATTGATTTTGTGATTTCTGATGTTCTTTTTTTGATTCAAAGATCTTCCATACTATTGTTTTAAAAATATATGTTTTTGGCCTATTGCATGTTGTTGATTACTTATAAATATTGCATTCCCTTACTTTTTTCATTAGTGGTATATTGAAATCAGATCTTTATTTCCTATTTTCGTTGATTGGTCAACCTTTTCCAACATT
>Ga0209589_1012052_pt1 | contig 11883 bp, 8 predicted proteins | sample CowpeawhiteBW_FD_187525 | JGI IMG/M metagenome (GOLD analysis project Ga0209589, IMG submission 187525) | Root nodule microbial communities of legume samples collected from California USA - Cow pea white BW (SPAdes) (version 2) | ecosystem: Host-associated > Plants > Roots > Nodule | place: USA...
GGATTCATTATGGCATTGATATATGAAACGTAACCAGTATCAATAGTTTTACATTGGATGGTTTTGCTAAAAGTGTGGAGTCAAGACAACAGGTGGAGGAGTCCTTAGAAAAGCAATGGTTTAATCGCAGTGTATCATCGTTAGTAATCTAGTCTAACAAAGTTTGGAAAGAGAAGTAATTATATGTTAAGATCTACGACTGTAAGTGGTTAAGATGAGTGGAAAATGTGTTAAGGGAAAGGAAGTTCTAAGAGTGACTTTAAGTAAGGTTTTACAAGCAAGTTATTATCAACGTTTCGCGACGAGTTTCTCAAGTGTGAAGAGAGTCGTCAAGACGTTGAAGAAAAACATGATCGACGCTTTAATGATTGATTATTCTTTGCGGTCTTTTGTGGCTAAACACATCAGAGGTGAAAAATGGTTGTTGATCAGAGTGACGCAGCGGAATAATGGTGGGATATACTTATCAATAGTGGGAAAACAGAAAAAGAGGGGGTATCTTACTCTTAACCCGGTGGTTGATGTGGTAGTGAGTTCTCTAAAACAATAGATGTGTCCGTGTTATGAAGATTTGTTAAAGATGTTTAGTGATCATCAACAGCTAGAAGTATGGAGTTGCATAGAGGGAAATGGATTAATATATTTTGTACACTGGATTATAGTCATACATTTTGTAAGACTGTATTAATATATTTTGTACACTGGATTATCTGTTTTGGAACTATGATGAAACTCCCTATTTTTATTAGTTTTAAGTTGTTGAAATTGGGGTGTTACATTTATAACACCCCTCTCACCAAGAGGGCCATGTCAGGTCTGCAGCCCAATACACCCCAACCCCTCGCCCCAAGTGTCCCCCCACTTCGCAAGGCAGGTTGTTGTCAGTGGGTATCGAACTCCCAACCTGACCTTTAACACCCTCTCAACACAACTGGTGACATCTCTCTTGTTAAGAGGGTGTTAAAGGTCAGGTTGGGAGTTCGATATCCACTGACAACAACCTGCCTTGCGAAGTGGGGGGACACTTGGGGCGAGGGGTTGGAGTGTATTGGACTGCAGACCTGACAGACCCTCTTGGTGAGATGGGTGTTATAGGTAATAGAGCTACCATCATAAGGTCAGTTAAATTTTTTTAATTTTCATAAAAATTTAAGTTAAAATTAATAATAAATATATAATTAATTTTCTAAAATAGTTATTAATGTAAAATTAAAAAATAAAATATATTTTTAAAATAACAATTTAAGACAAAAATATTTTTTTAATAACAAATTAAAAGTAAATTATTTATAAAATAATTAATTTTTAAAATTATTAAAGATAAAATTAAAATAATGAAATGTGAATAAAAGAAGATATATCTTTATATATTATTATAAATAATTAAAAAATAGTAATGCATTTACACGTAACTTAGTATGGACAAATATTTGTCTGATTTGGTAAAGGTTATTATTAAATATATGAAAAACAAAATATTATATCCCTACTGATCTTTATATTTATCTTTTTTTAATTTTCTTAGATCTTTATTTTTATGTCAAATGTCACTTAAAAAATCTTGAAAGTTGAATCCACTTGTTTGCTATTTTTTTTTTTTTTTACATTCTGTCTTTAATGCCAAAAGACCCAAATAATTATTGCAACTCAACACAATTTCATAGTTATTTTTCCATTGAATAATAATTCAACTCAACTTAAATTAACTCAACTTAACTTTTTCAACTTAAATTCAAACACACACTGAAGATCTTAGAGATGGTGAATTTGGTGGAGAGTAATAATTACACAAATGAATGAATTAGCAAAAACATATATATTTGCTTAATTCCAAGATTAAGAACTTTTCACAAGTACATTATACAAAAGAAAAGTATTAGGATACACATTCAAATGTGGAAAATAAATGTGGCTTCCTCAAGATAAATAGAAATAAAGTTTAGTCACTTGCTAATATGATTTAAATATCTTACAATATATTTTTTTATTTAGAAATTATTAGTTATATATTTATATGACTATACATTAATTGTATAGTTTTGCTAGGAAGTATACTTTTTAACAAATAGTAGGGTGGTAAGGAAAATCGATTTTCATATCTATTATCATTACGTGTTTAGTTGTATCTAACCAATGTTTTTAGAATATACTCTGAATATAACCATTGAGCAATAAATCAAGAGTAAAATCATAGAAGCTCATGTGGGTACAATTGAACATATTGTATGTGAATTAATTAATTTAATCATATTCATTTGGGTCCTACTAAATACGTATGTGACATATTATTTTGAATTAATATATAATTTATTTAAAAGTATAATTGAAGTCATAAACCATATTCAATTAATATAGATTTTAGGAAAACATGATTAAAGTGTTAAAGCATGATTATAAGTGTTATAAAGACTACTATTTAGTCAACTACACTCAAAATACTTTGTGTGCTTTTGACATAATTCAGTGTTACTAAGTATAACAACTGTGTTGGTTAATTATATTAAATTACATGATCTCTACATCTATCAATTATAACTCATGTAATGTTGTCGTACACTGTATATAAATCTTATTCATAATCTTTAGTTTATTTATTACGTTATAAATTAAAATGAAAAAGGAAATGCTAATCAGCGACACCGTTTAATATAATTAATGATCTTGATTTTAGTATATTTATACTGAAATTTAGAATATTTGATTACATGTAAGGTAGTTGTCAAGGAAAAAAAATAATTGCACAGATTTTGACTATAATCATTTCAATATTTATTTTAAAATATTCATTATATACTGAAACCTGACCATAATATTTTTTTAGATGAGGCTGAGAATATATATATATATATATATATATATATATATATATATATATATATATATATATATAATATAAATACAACCATGATTTTAAATGGTTTTTGAAAATTATTTATTTACACATGTATAAACAAGGAGTAATAGTTGTTAATAAACATTTATTTTAATCGTTATTTGTTAACATTTCTATTTATTCTAGTATAGTGCAAGCTAAAAGATATTCACACCACTCTTTTTGAATCAATAATCAATAATACAAGTATACAAAACAAAACTAGGAATATAGAAAAAAAACAATGTTAGAAATAAAATAACTCAAAAGAAAACTTATGAATAAAGTGCAACAAAAAGACAAAATCACAATTAAGTGACATTACGCTTAATAACCTCTTAAACAACTACATTTAAAGTTATCGGTATGTTTAACCATGATAGAAAAAAAAAAGTCTCTCTACAACCCATTTAGGAGATAAAATAGTCACAAAAAAATAAATTTTTATATTTATAAAATAAAATTAAAAAATAAACAATTAGGATTATATTCATCTCATGAATGGGACAAGAAATTAGTGAGTGATCCGCTAGCGGTCTGATAAGGGAATGAAACAGAATGTCCAAAAAAAGTTCGTAAGGATATACTCTGATACTATGTTAGAATTGGGCTTTAAACCTAATTCAACTTCACAAAATCGGCTTGTAAGATAAGAATTGCACCATTTATATTATGAATTAGCCTTATCTCTTGTCGACGTAGAACTTCCAACAAAGAGACTATAACTTTGATTACCAATTATACAAAAAGTTGTAACCCTTTTGAAAATATTTAAAAGAGGGATCCACAACACATAGGATACAAAAAAGGACAGGCAACATGTTTATTTATGTTTGTATAAGACAAAAACAGCAGTTACAAGGAAGAAAAACATGTGTGTTGATCCTATGGAGAAGCATGGTTAATGCGATTTGGCTTGAGCAATTTGATGATGGACATGAGTGAAATAACGAGGAGGAGAATGAAGCCAATGAAAGAAGCAACAAGGGCACCACCACTTCTGTTGCAATACCTTTCAAATTTGTCACATATCTTACCCCATCTTGCATGTGAATTACCATTTTTTCCCAATTCTGACATGAATGTCGCTGCACCATCACCGGCTGATGCAAGAGCCATGGCCATCTGATCCAAAATTATAACATATATCACTTTTCATACACTACTTTCAAACATCAAACATTTACGAATATATATAATAAAAAATGTTAAATCAAATTTAAAAATTAAACTTAATAAAAATACAGTCACTACCATGTCTAATATTGCAATGCAGACAAGCCTGAGTCCTTTGTAATCGTATTGCGCTCCTAATACATCCATTGCTATCATCACCAAGTTATGCAGACTTGCATTTGCATTTGCTACAACGAAGAACCTGCATCATCACCAATCATTCATCGTCATAAAATATACATATAATATTAAAAATATACATAATAGGGCGAACTCATTATTGAGAATTCAAGTGTGAATCTTGTGGTGGGTTGCACAATTATCCCGTGGCAGAGGTTATGTAGGTTAAGTCACAATCCAAAAGTGGGATTCCTAGTAGAACAACTGCTGAGAGAGAGATTGTTGTAGGTGGCATCAACTGTCTCATGACAGAAGCCAAGAGGGTCGGGTCATAATGGAATCGTGGAGCTTGGTTTGTGTTACACTCTTAAGTAAAAAGAGTTGTATCCTGATTAATGGTTATAGTTTTTGGTCTAGAAGTAAGCGTTCGATCCCAACAAATCTAAGTCTCACATCCAGTCAAAATGAAAAAGTTGAATAACATATAAGGAAGAAAGTCTATAAACCTATTGTTTTATAATGTTTTGAGATAAAAGTGGTGTCATATCTCATTAATGTTAAATTTCCCTTGTAATCCCAACACATATAATAATATTCTTTTTGTATTAGTTTTGTATGTATATAACATGTTTCTCTTAACATTTTATGTAACATTTTATATATCAATCGATACTACAAAATTTTTATTTTTATATATTTGTTTGTTCTTTGTTTTCTACGATAAATAAAAATTTAAGTCTAATTCAATTTCGAAAAAACTCACACCAGCTTTATCTTTAGTCTAAGTAGGATTTCTAAGAAAAAAATAAAAGTTTAAGAAACATACACAAAAGCCGGAGTTTGGTTAAACTTTGCAGCAAGAGTTGCTGTTATTGGAGTACTACCAACGTTGGCAACTACGAAGGTTTTGGTCTGTTTGTTGAGAGCCATGAGAAGTGTTGCAGATGCAGTGGCGAAAAACGCAACCACTCTGAGGGACAAAACAATCCAATCCTTCTTCTTTGCCTTTGCCTTTGCCTCTGCAACCTCAACTTTCTCTCCATTTTCTAAGGCCATTCTCTCAGAAAACTTTATCTGCTGTGATGGTGCTGCTGCATGCACATCAGTGGGTAGGGTTATTATATAGATAGGGACAGTGAAATTGGTCAACCATATCATATCATTTGTTAAGTCTAAGAAGCCAAGTTAGGGTTCTTTCTCAGGATTTCTTGGGTGGTGTAACCAACGCAGAACTTCGGGTGGGTGCTGGTTGGTGAAGAAATACTACTTTTACTTTCACTTTTTCGGAACTATTTTGCTTAATTTAACAAAACTGATGCATTATTATATTCAAATGTGAAGGATTTTTAAATGTTTGTTTGAGAAATGTGATTCTTAGGTAAAGAAGGTTTTCCTACCACATGTTTTCTCAAATTAAAACACTATCATATACATAGTAAAAACTGAACACCAATTTATCTTCTTTTTACAGAGCAAAAACTTTTTCATCACCAAAACATACATAATCTTCTAAATTTTACTCACAAGAACATATTTTACGTTTCAATTAACTTTTAGAGATTACTCAATTAAATTGTAATATATAATCGAGTAGAGATTTAATATTGTAAATTTATTTTATGAGGTTGAATATAAATTTAATTATAAATATTAAATATTAAGAGAGTGAAATTTAAGTTTTATTTTATTTTTGAAAATTGATTTATAAATTAATTTAATAATTAACAAGAAAAACCAACTCTATAATATGAAAAGAATAACTTTTACGAAATCTAATTGAAGATCCCGAATTTTTAGAAGGCCGGAAAATGAGTAATTATTGACGTCGGGAATGACTTCTTCAGTAGCATTCTTAAGTAATTTTCTTTTTATGAATATTCTTTTTCCATTATTTTACTCTAACATGAGTTTCAATTGATCTTCATATTATATCTAACCTTTTTTTTTCTACTAAATACATTACTTAAGCTTTCTCTTTTTCTTCTTTCTCTGCAGTTGGAGCAGTGACAATAGTGTGGTGCGATGGTAGAGGGATGTTTTAATCTTTTTCTATTATTGTGAGAGTGCAAGTAGAAATTTATGGGGTGCATGAAGTAATTTCTCTAAAATGAGGCCTACATGACTCCATCAATTCCACGCAAGTAATTCAACAAAAAAGTAATGGGGTAATTTATTAGGTGCAAACAAATTCCAGTCCTAATCGATTACCCTATGCACACATGTGGCAACTCAACCTCAAACTCTGGCTCTAATGGAACAAAACAACACATCTACGCAGTCTAAAGATGAAAAAGGAAATGTTTTTTTCTTCTTTCTTAATTTTGAATAAAATTTATTTTTTTTTAAATTTTGAACTAATTTAGTCATCATCTTTATAAATACATAAATTTAATTATTTTAACTAAATTTTGTTAAATTGATTTAACTGTTCAAATACATTTTATTATTAAAAGTAAAAATATATTAAACGTTATAATCACTAAAATATTATTATATAAATAATTCAAATATTATTAAATAAAATAAAACAAAACCGATTATGAAAAAGATAATCAATTATGTTTCAAAACCAACCACATAATCAATTATGTAGGTTCATCAGACTATACTCATTTTAAAGTTTCAGATAACTTTAAAATACTCAATAAATTAGGGTTTAAGAAATAATTACCATAACTATGGTAGCTTTTTGTCCTTATAAAAAGAATAATAAACACAACAAGAAAAATTAATTGTTCAAAAAACATGCCTAAATATTTTATATAACTGATGTTTATAATAATCTCTGGACTGCATAAATTTTAAAATAAAACTATGATATTATAATAAGGACTATTTCAATTACGGAACCTGGAGTGTAAACCTTAATGAACTTAATTGTTTGAATAATGGTAAGAACTATCTTAGAGCTGACCAAATTAATATTCCAATTCTTATATATAAATTAGCTATGATAAAATCATAGTTTCTTTAAAAATTTAAATAGTTATAAGTTCTATAAATATGAATTTGTTTTATTTTTAATGACAATACACGTTTACGTTATTTTTTAGTCCGATCTCTTTTAAGAATTTTCTTTCCTCATTGTTATAGTTCTAAAATTGAAAAATATAATATTATAAGCAACATTTTAAATTAATTTTTTTTATTAATAATAAATATGTGAACATTAATTAAAAGGTAAAGTTTAAAATCTCCAATAAACAATTTTTTATATGAACAAATAATCTATTATAAATTATCTAACTTTTGTTAATAAATATAATACATTTAAACAAACCATGATTCATAACAATAAAATAATACCAAATTTTAATAAATCTAATTATAATTCGTTTAAATATTAGATTAAACAAGTCAATGGTTAGATACCATATCTAAGATAATATATTCAATCAATTAAATTAGAGCCACTTATTTTTAAATCTCACCGTGACACCGATACATACTAAGGAACACAAGTAGGGCAACCTAGTCACTGCAACCCATTTCATACACCAAATCCTAAGGCCTATCACAGCACTTCCTTGTTATTTTTCTCCCTTATGAATTCAAGAGCAAGGGACTATTTATATACCCACAAATTTGTGCTTTCTGGTGTTACTTTGTTTTCCCTTAAGGAAACTAGACCAACCCTTCCCATTAATTACGACAAAGATATATTTTTTCACATTTAAAAAAAAAAATGCTTCAATACTATCGAAATCACAACGGGACATCAAACCAAAAGTAAAATTCGAAAATATTAAAAAAAGAGTTTGAAATTACCACTATAGTTTATTCTGAAAAATTATGGAAAACTAAAAAGACAAGATAAGGTATGCAAAAAATCATATTTTGGGTTCGAGAGTCAGTTATGTGTGGGGAAGGTATTAGTACCCATAGTGTTCGTCCTAAGACAGTACCTTTAATTAAAGGTGCAAAAGGATGTGATTTTTCAAAATATTTATTTTTTCGGAAAATAATAATAAATGAATTTACAAAAGAAACAAAAATAATTTTTTTATGTTTTTTGGGCTCGATGAAGATTAATCCTCGCTCCTACATGAATGGAGAATCAAGGTTACATAATTCTCTATGAAAAACCTACTTGAGAAAATATTTTATATTTATTTTGTGAATTTTGAAAACCTTTTTATGTTTTGTTGGTATTTTTAATTATTTGGAAATGAGTGTCATGCGATACGAGCGGCCGAACAGACAAAAAAATAAATTAAACAAAGAAAACGGTTTTTTATCTTTAGTTCTTTATATATTTTTTTGTTTCTTAGATTTTTTTTTTGAAAAACTGATGTCATACGACGCAAGCGGCCAAATATACATTAAAAGGAACGAAGAAAACTACTTTTTATGATTTTTAGAATAAAATATTTATGAATAGTAAAAAATAATATCCCTTATGCAAAAGGTCGAAGTTAGGTGTAAAACAAAAACGTGTTCAATATTAGAAGATAATATAAGAAAAAGAGAATAAATAAATAAATAAAAAATAACAACATGAACATACCTTCTACACTTTTCAATCTCACCCTCTCATTTTGTATATTATAACTACCTTTTCCCTTTTTCTTTTCTTGCCCCCTTTCTAATTTTTTTTAAGAGAGATAAAAAAAAGGTGTGACTGTGTGGATGGTAATGAGAAGGAGAGATGAAATGTATTTGTTTTCTCTCATTTTTTTTTTGATTTTTTCTGATCCTTTTTATATGACAGACTGCATATTTATATTCACACATTGCAATCTCAATGCAATCTTAACCTTAATCGTAATGAACAATATAAAAAAGCAATTGATCATGATAACACCACATTATGAGAATCAAATCACAACAAATCAGAAACAATATCAAACAAGATGGGTAACATTGATTCTAACCATTAATAAATCAAAGTATAAAATCAATCCTAATTAGTAATATTGATTCTAATTTTATAAAGAGATATTGTTTTTAATTATTAGAATCATATCACTAATTTCTCTATCTGAACAGAACAACGGGGAGAAGATACGTTGAGTTGTTGGGCTCAATGTAAGCCCCAAGAAATTTAAATAATTAAATAAATAAATATTTAATAAATGCGGGTCGTGGAAGCCTTTATGACATTTAATGTGGTTTGTTATGATGTGGAAAAGTACTAGCTTAAGTGGTTAAAAGTACTTAGTTATGTTGAAAGGACTTGGATTTGAGTCCTATGTATGTTAATTGTATGCTATTTTAATAAGTGTATTATTTTAATGTTATGTTTGAACGTGAGTAGTGATAATGTAATCATAAAATTATAGGAATTATCACGAAACATGATTTGGTTGTGGGCTTAGTTAATGGTCTAATTAAGGTGAGTTTGAGAAAACATGAAGGAGCAAAGGGCAAACGAAATTAGCATTGAGAAATAGAGTTCTAAAGGAGGTTTTTCAGTGAAAGTTCAGGACACCAAGTGCACGGATTGGATTGGTCTTCAAATTGAGCGGGGATTTCTAGGTTAGGGGAGTTCCTTTTCGTGTATGCCTGTATTGTGATTATTTTCGTATTGAAATGTGTAAATATGATGCCTCTGCTTAATAACGATCCTTCATTTTCGCATTTTTGAAAAATCTCCAGAAATCGCCTGGCGGCTTCGAATATATTGCCAGGCGACGTAGGAGAGTTAACCCAATTATGGGTTTTTGTGATGAACCGCCTGGTGGCAAGGGTGACTTCGCCAGGTGACGTGAACACTGTGCAAAAATGCTATTTTTAGTACTTTTCGCACAGTAGAAACCGCCGGGCACATGTTTTATGCCGTTAGGCGCCAAGCTCTTCATTTCTGGGTGCTAGGCGCCACATATTTTTCTGGTTTGCGTTGTTTTCATAAAATTGTGTTTTTCGATTCGTTAACCGTTCGATTTAGGTGAAATTTTGACTGTTCATAACATGTTGTTATTCACTTTGAACGGTGGAGATTTGCATTGGATATCTGCAGCTAGAGATATACATCACTCATGATTGGTTGTTTTAATTCCCTAATAGTATGATGGTTAATGGATGATTAAGTGTGCTTAAGTGCTGGTATGGCCTTGATTAGTGAATGTGTATATATATATATATATATATATATATATATATATATATATAATATATATGTGTGATTGATGAGTATGTTTTTGGTAGTGCTTGCTGAGCCATGTTGAATATATGAACCTATATATGTTAGCTCGAATGTATGATGCTATCTGTGTTTGAAAAAGGCCACTATTGATGATATCACTATGACCGAGTGTTGCATGATCGTGACAGGTTTTGGACAAATATGGGAACATGATAATCGTACTTTAAATGTAATGGAATTGTGATGGCATGCAAAATAAGTATATAGCTTTGATTGTGTCTTATGTGAATTGTAAGCATGCAAAAGGTTGGGAAAATGAGAAGGGGAAAATAACGTGTGTGTGTGTTGGAATCGATTTAAGATGTGAGTATATATGAATTCTATGATTGATTGAATTCTCTGGAATCGTTCATGTGTACAATGTGAAATTATGAGATGTGTTATATTACGAATGTTTACCTATGTGTATGAATCTTGGGGATTGAATGGGAAGCATTTGATTACGGTAACATGGTTAGGTTTTGGGGAATAATTCATTGAATTGATTTATATAGTGTAATAAGAACGAAATTGTGATTTTATGATTTTATTAGAAGAGAATGAAGAAGGTGAGTCTGATGTGGTCTAATGTTATATAATTAACTTATTAGAATGCAAATTGGGGTTTGGGGATGGTCATTCGCATGAGAAAAATATGGATTTTTACCCAGAAAATGATGTGTCGCCTGACAGCAAGAATGCGTCGCCAGGCGAGAGGTAGTGCAGCAGCGACGATTACGGCTTTTGACAATTGGTGCGCGTTTTGGGTTCTGTGTGGGTTAAGTGGAAATCCTATAATTTATAATTATGCGAAGGTGAAATCAAAGGCTAAAAGAGGGGGTTAGAATAGGATTGAAAGGGAAACCTTGGGTTAGGTGTAGTATATTGAATAAGGTATTGGGAACCACTGTATTGGTAAATGAAGTGGTCAGGTATATCTGAGGTATTGAGAATAGTTACACATAAGGAAGGTGATTGGAATTGGTTGTTGGAAGTGGATTCATGAAGAAAATGGGCGTTGGGAAATTCTAAAGCATTGGCATGAGTGAAGATGAATATACACTTGTGGTTTTAGATTATTGAATTACATATTGCCCTAGTTGAAACCTTAAGTAAGTTGTGGGATAAGACTTATCATTAATTAAGGTAATACAAATCGCTGCGCTGCCAAGTACCTCAAACATGTTGAGATGCTAAATTGTAGTATGTCATTTTATTTAAATGGTTAGGAGGGGTGCAGGACCACATGAGCTTACTTAGGTTTCTTTTATTTTTTTATCCATAAACATTTAATATTAACTTTTCTTTGATGTGACAACCTTCATTGCCAAGTGTTCCTGCAGAGAACAAATAAGATCAATTAGGCACAAATATCACCTTACCCATATCCGCTATCTCCTCGGCTGGCTTCTCCCCTTCTTGTATATATCGGCTTGGACCCAGGAGGGGTTACCTGCAGAAGGAACTTCGAAGCTTAAGTCAGCCAAAGCTCTCAAAAAGTCAAATCAGGTGATTAATGGAGTAATGAATGCGTACCTTTAATTCGTGGGGTCCATGTGTATTTATAGATTATTAATTATGTTTGCCTATT
>Ga0209589_1012054_pt1 | contig 11880 bp, 7 predicted proteins | sample CowpeawhiteBW_FD_187525 | JGI IMG/M metagenome (GOLD analysis project Ga0209589, IMG submission 187525) | Root nodule microbial communities of legume samples collected from California USA - Cow pea white BW (SPAdes) (version 2) | ecosystem: Host-associated > Plants > Roots > Nodule | place: USA...
TTTAATTGTGACTTGATTATAATATATTTTTCTTCTAATACTTATGTCTCTCAATATTTTATTAGATTATGATAAATTATTTTTTAGTATATTTAAAAAAAAGCATATCGATGAAGAATAAAATAATGAATTTATTTTGTAGGAGTAGTAAAAGGAAAGCTACACGTGAAGATGAAAACCAGTTAAATTATATTTCTTCACATCTTTTAAAGTATTTAAAACATTATACTAATAATCCAATTTAACGATCCAATTGTTTTATAGAAGAGTCATTTTTTAAAGTGTTATACTAATGGTCCAATCAAATGATCAAAAAATTATATTATTCTAGCCCTTCCAAAATTTTTGCTCAAAATCCGCCATTGACTATAGCATGTTTGTTGTTTAAGTTAAGGTTATGTTTCCAGATTATATTGGTTTTGGTGTATAAGGGAACTTTACTTTTCTTCATCATAATTATGTTGCTTGATTTTTTTATAGGACATTTCATTTTTGTTTGGAAAATGATATTTTAATCTATCTTTTTTTATCTATTTTTAATTTAGTATTGTACTTATCGTTAGATTATCTATTTTGATTTCTTTTTAGTAATGTGATGTGATAATCTAATGGTGATTAAAGTGATGGATTCAAAGTGGATAAAAAAAGATGGGTTAAAATATCATTGTCCTTTTTGTTTTATCGCTTGATTATTTGCTTCGACCAATTTTTGACCAGTTTTGTTTTATTGTATTTTTACGTCATAACATAAAGTTTTACCTTTACCTTTTCCTTATCCCGAAGCTTTGTCTATTCATCAGGGTTTTTTTCATGTATTGTACTCATGAGAGTTTAACTTCAATAATTAATCAGATAATTTCAGTTTAATATGATATTATTCTTGATCAAAGGTCACATCATTTTAAAAATAAATTACAGAAATATAATGACTAATTTTCAAGGAATACTATATGTATCTGGTACATTAATATATTTATATTCAAAATAATAGGAGATGATATATAATAAATATAAGATTATTATAACATGTGAATCTAAATTTTCAACCAATTATTTTGGTAGCCAAAACTTGGTAATTAATGTTGGTGACCAATCTTAAAACCAATTCATAATTGAAACTATTTTAATTATCAATTTAAAGACTGATTATAATTTTTTGGAACTATTTTAGTTGTTAATTTGGTCACACGCGGTGAATAATTATTTTTGTCACTAAAATTAGTCACTATTTAAAAATTTTATTGTAATGTATTACAATTTTATAAATTAGATACTTATTTGATAAATATAATTAAAGTATCTTAAAGTATCAAACACGAGTCGAACACAAATACGTAATCCAAATTAAAATATAAATCCATTATAACTGGTATAGATCCAAATTAAAGTTATTAAATTTATTCAAAATCAGATAGATATTTAATTCCTAGTTTCTGACAACAACCTGATTTTGATTTCAATTAACTACTAAAAACTTTATTTTAAACTTTATCTAATATTAATATATATATATATATATATATAAATAATGCATTATATTAAACTTGATTTCAATATTAGTTGGTCCATTGCGCGAGAAGGTGCTGCTGATTTAACTCACAGAAAGAGACAAAGGTTCAAAATCCCGTATTTAAACGGACTCAACTTTTTTATAAGATCTTAACCACGTAGTAGACGGTGACGCTGACCTGAACCAATTAATGTTTTAGAGTTACGTCTCAGAACTAATTTGCCTAAATAAGAGGACAAAAATACGCGACATTTTAAGAAGGACCAGAAAAACGGGCAAAGGTCCAGAATTGTAGAGAACATTCTGCACTATTTTCCTCACATGGTGTTTTGATGATAAGGATTCAAAATTCGAAAACATTGCATTCTTGGAATTTTAGGAACTTCCAAATAAATAAACGACAACAAGGTTGAAAAAACGTTTCACGCATTGGCGGATCTTGATCAACATTGTCGGGAGAGCCAAAATAATACGTTCAAAATTTATATATTTAATTATTGTCACTAATATAATAAAAATAAATACATAATTTAGTATAACGATAACTAAAAAAAAAGATTACAAATAAATATATGAAAGACTTGAATTTGTATACCTATTTAAAAAAAATACTAAAAAATAAATTTTCATAATCTAATAAAAAACTGAGAGACGTAAATATCAAAAGAAAATTCGATGATAATCAAACCACACTTAAAATCCAGTTAAAAAAAACACACAATACAATATTTTTTCTTTTATGTTGATAAAATAAAAAATTAATATACAAGCTCATTAAATAAATTAATATACAATTATTAAACTAATATTTCACTATCATGTGATACGAGAGAATTACTTTCTTCTTTATTTTTTCGAGAATGGAAGACAACAACTTATATATGAGAGCAAAAATAGTAGATCTTTTTCTCTTTAAGAAACAAAAGAAAATAGGTGAGAATGGGAGATGAGAACTATTTGTGAGAAACTCAAGTCATATAATGAACCACAGTATCCGGTTATAAAAAAACACACAATAAGATACTTTTACTTCTATGTTCATAAAATAAAAATTAATATAAAAGAGACTTATTAAATAATTTATTAAACTAATATTTCACTATCAAGTAAGATAAAAGAATTACCTAATTCTTTTCCTCCTCGTGAATGAAAGAGAACAAAGAGAAATAAGAGCGAAAAAATAAATATTTTTCTCTTCAAAAACAAAAGAAAAAAATTTAAGAATAAGAAATGAAAACGATTTATAAGAAGGTCAAACCATAATGAAAAATAATAATAAACACATCTTGATAAATCTTTGTATTCTTTATTCTTTATTATGTTTGATTTTATATTTTATTACTTATTAACATTAATTATTATATTTATAAAAAAAATAAAATATTTAATTTAATCATCATTAATTTATAATATATTATCTAATATCTATAACATAAAAAAAATTAAAATACCTAAAATTTAAAAAAAAAAATCAAAATTTTGGGGGGCCATGGCCCCTCCCTGCTACCACAAAGGTCCATCACTGGTTTCACGGAGACGTATTAGGCAGAAAAAAATTGCTGATTATGACAACGATAGTGTCACAATGAAAAGGATTATAAAACAAGAGTTTCCTAGAAAGATTATTATTATTATTCGAGTATATTCAATAGTCTGATAATGATTTAAATATATATTTTTGATAATTTTTTAATAATAAAAGTATGATGAAATTTATTCTAAAATAAATAATATCATCATCTTATTTCAACAAACTTATATAGAAACATTAACTCTCACCTCTAATGCCATATCTCCTCTGTTCACGGTTTCAACTAATTTTTACGTGTCATAAAATTTTAATATTTTTAAAAAAAATAACAATTTGACTACTAAATTTTGATAACTTTCTCTTATAATTTTAGGTGACATCTTTTAAATGATTATTCATTTCTCAATTTTTTCATTTTTAATACTTCAAAATTATTTAAAAAATAACATATCATGTTATACGTTGTTAAAATTTATTAGTTAAAATATTATTATTTTTAATGTGTCATGTGAAACTAATAGAAATCGTGTATATACCTAATATAATACAGTGTGGGCTTAATAAAATATGAATGACCAATGCTAATTGCAATTTATAATATCATTTGGTAAATTTTAGTATAAATGAAAGTTAGCATCTCATAGTGAATACTAACAAAACATTCGAAAATTTAACTCAATGTTATTTAATATAATATTAAAAATTTAAGCAAAATAATATTTATACATCACCTAGTATCAGTCAAGCTAATGATAATAACGTCGTGTCGTGATCGATATTAACTTTTCGATTTTAATACGTATGTTTCGTGCAATGGTTTGAATTGACCCAATTGTCTTTAATTTAAATTTTCTTAAATTTTAATTAATACAAATTTTGAAATTTTGTAGTACAGTCAGATTTTTCTCACTTTTTCTTTTTCGTTTTCCTCACAATGGTAACTTTTTCCTGAAAAAAGTTGTAAGTATATTTAACTTTATTGTTAAACTTAACCTAACACAAATATTAATTAAAAATTTTGTTTTAGATAAAAAATTTACAACGATGTGTACTGCCTCCTTTTAAGTAATTTTCGCATATTAAAATAAAAAAATAAAAAATAAAAAGGACTCAACAATCTTCTCTTTTTCTTTATTTATCAATAATTATTCTTTTATCTTTTTATATATTTCACTTTATTTTAATAAATATAATTTTATTTTATATATTAATTTAATAACATTACATAATCATCTGCTAATATAATATTATTATATATATCTAAAAAATATATAATAATAAATAATAATAATAATAATTAAATATACTTTTAGTTATTTAATTTTAATCTTGAAATTAAAATTTGTTTTTACAAGTAATCTTTTATACATTTTATCTTAAACTATAATTGAATTAAAAATATTATATTAATTTGTTTAAGTTTTAAAATTAAAATATGTAAAAAATTCGGATATTAACAATATTTTATATTAAAATTTAAAAATTATATATATATATATATATATATATATATATATATATATATATATATATATATATAATAACAGTACAAATAAGTTATACCGTATATTTATTAAAATTATTTAGTGGTTAAAAGAGCACAGATGTGGGAGCTACTACAAGCGCAGCCAAGGAAGATGGCGTGACGTCACCTCCGAAAAGTGAGTCGTTCAAGGAAGGGAGCAGAAAATAACGAGTGTGAATGAAATATTCTTTTCATTTCCTTTTCAGTACATAGCAACCCATTGGATTTCGCGTCGTTGCTTTATATTGAGCGTTACCCGTGAATGTAAGAGCGTGTGTGTGTGGGGGAGACATGGACACGGTGGCACGCATCTCCAACACCTCTCCAATCTCATGCATCCACACGTTTCCTTCCCAATCCCCTCACTTCCCAACCTCTTTCGCCATAATCCGGGTCGGACGCGGGTCATGGACTCCAATTCGGGCCTCCACCACCAACGCCGAGAGACGGGAGGTTGTATTGCCACCGCAACGTGACGACGACAAGCAACTGCAGAAGGGAATAGCCGAGTTCTACGACGAGTCGTCTTCCATATGGGAGAACATCTGGGGCGACCACATGCACCATGGCTTCTACGACCCGGATTCCACCGTTTCGGTTTCGGATCATCGCGCGGCTCAGATCCGAATGATCGAAGAGTCGCTTCGTTTTGCCTCTATATCTGGTATTCTTTTTGTTTCGTCAACACACTCTTGCTTTCATTCACTCTCTTTTTGCAATTATTAACAGTTGGAAACCGGTTTTATTTTCTATAGAACAGTGTGTGTATTCATCATACTCATTGGTGTACGTATACTGTTACCAATTGTTTACCAATCATTTGGATTTGGATCTTTTGATACTGAGTTATTTGTTTTTTTTTCGATTTTAGTTGTTTGAAAGTGGTAACTGACTATTAACTGCTGCTGACTAATATTTTGATTATGTTCTGGGTTGTTTAGAGGAACGTACGAAATGGCCGAAGAGAATAGTTGATGTTGGGTGTGGCATAGGGGGCAGTTCTAGATACTTGGCCCAGAAATTTGGGGCAACCAGCGTTGGTATCACTCTGAGTCCTGTTCAAGCTCAAAGAGCTAATGCTCTTGCTGCAGCTCAAGGATTGGCTCACAAGGTCTTAATTTCTGGGCATTTGTTTCTTTTGGATCTAATTTACACATTTTTCAAAGTTCTTTATAACTTCTGTAGAATTTATGCACGTGTAGCTGTTATAATATAATATAAGTATAAAATATTTGATTCCGTGTTTCTATTATTGCAGGTTTCTTTTCAGGTTGCTGACGCTCTGGAGCAACCATTCCCTGATGCGCAGTTTGATCTGGTGTGGTCCATGGAGAGTGGAGAGCATATGCCTGACAAAACTAAGGTTTCAATTTAATTTCTCTTCCACTATATATATGCTTTACTTGTGACTGACAACAGATTAAAACCTTAACCATGATTGAATTAATGTTTGTTTCTGTTCTGTACGCTGTTAATCTCATATAAGTTTTCTGCTTCACACTTCGAACAATAGTTAAACCTTAACCATGATCGAATTAATGTTTGTTTCACATGCCACTGACAGTTTGTTGGAGAGTTGGCTCGGGTAGCAGCACCAGGTGGCACCATAATAATAGTAACATGGTGCCACAGGGATCTTGGCCCTGACGAACAATCCCTAAAACCATGGGAGCAAGATCTGTTGAAGAAGATTTGTGATGCGTTTTATCTTCCAGCCTGGTGCTCAGCTTCTGATTATATCAATTTGCTTAAATCACTGTCACTTCAGGTAAATTAAGTGTAGTTCTTGAGGTTTTTCAGTAATTTGAAAGCTTTGTGTTCTCCACTCATTCCAAGTAACGATACAAGTCAGTTTGTAAGATGAGATTTGTATTCATTTATATTAGAGATGATAATATGGATCTGGTCCGTTGGCCGACTCGTAGACCTGTAAAAAAAAATGTGGGACGAGCCAGGATATTAAACCTGCAGGCCCACAGTAGCCCGCCCGCAGTAGCCCGCCTGCATAAGCCCACATAAAAAAAACATGCACTTATATATATTAGTTACTTTTTTATGGACTCTTGCATTAATGTTCCAAATTTTTGTATAACTGGAAAAGACAAGTATTATGTATGTTTTTAATGTGCTAAAATTTAAAAAATACATAGTGTATATTGTAGTATGAATATAAATATGATGAAAATATTGAATTATCAATTTATCATTCAACTCCCCAAAGTCTTTACTTAATTTTGTGAACTTCTTAAAGTTTCTCCATTTTTAAACATTGAAAGTTTTATCATAAACATTAAAAAAAAAAAAGTGGATCAGCCTATATACCCACAGGCCAAGTGATGTGTGGAACGGGCCAATAATTACAGTCTGCATAAATTGTGCAGGACAGAACGGGCCAACCTGTGATGTGCGAGTCGAGTCTAAACAGACCAGACCGGCCCGCATTATCATCCCTAATTTATATACTATAAAATTACCTTTATTTCTAGCTCATGTAAAACTTTCAACACATACATACACACAATAAGAAAGAGTTGAAGTTGTGTTGCTACTATAAGATGCATGATTGGTATATATATATATATATGTAGGATATCAAGTCAGAAGATTGGTCTCCATTTGTTGCTCCATTTTGGCCAGCAGTGATACGTTCTGCGTTAACATGGAATGGCCTCACTTCACTTTTGCGCAGTGGTAAGCTCAACATTCATGGATCATTTTCAATAATTAAACTTAGCGGTTTTCTAAAAAATATGAACAAAAAGCTCTTTATAAATCTAGTTATGACATAAAATAATTGTTCAAGAAGTTAATATAATAAAACTTGTATAACTAATTAAATTATGGGTTGATAAACTTCAGTTTATATAGAAAGTCAGTTATTTATTTATGATTCTTAACGATATTTATGCATACAATTGTTTACGTATGTTCGATATTTAATTATTAGTTTGCTTGTTAATAGATTAAGATATTTGCGACTGTGCGTGAGGTTTACCAGAAAATTATGTTATCTTAGAATAACGAAGACTAAATTATTTGAAGAAAATAAAGTGTGAAAGGAGATTATCATTAATGAATTTTCCCTGCCTTTTCTTCCATGTTCATGCATACATGTCAATATATTTGTAGGCCCCCTAATTAAATAATAAGCATAGAAAATGACCTAATTATTATACATATTATATAATGTATATAAAAATTGTTTCATCGGTTGAAATTGGTTAATAGAAAAAAATTAAAAACATAAAATTTAACTTTATTGTAGTTAATTTAACATATAAAAGATTATTTTATTGCTAGTCTCTTGTTTTCTCAAGTTATATAGTTATGTTTATGCCAATCAAAGAAATTCGAACCAATAATTATTTTATCACAAGTTGTTTTACAGTTGAAATAAGAGAACCAATAATTAATGAATTTTTAAATACAATTATGCAGTAAAAGGAAAGATTACTTATTCCACCAACTTTCATCTACCTCACAATACATCACTGTTCTTGTTGAAGTGTTTTTAATTTGATTATTTGTTTTTTGTTTTTTTGCAGGAGTGAAAACCATTAAAGGAGCTTTGGCTATGCCATTGATGATAAAAGGATACAAGAAGGGTTTGATTAAGTTTGTGATCATTACATGTAGAAAGCCTCGATAAATAAGTGAAGGCATGCAGAATATTATATTTATTTGTTTTCGAAATCATTTATTTTGATAGTTGAAATAAAAAAAAAATAAGAGAAACCCATTGAGAGTGAAAGGGGTGAAATGACATCAAATTGAAGATTATATAAGCTAATTTTTCTCGTTCAGCCTCCACTAAGGCACCAATAATGGTGCAAATAAAAAAATCACCAGTAATTGTACTTCATATTTTGTGTTTATCTCGAATTATTTGATTTAGTTTATATACCATTATAATCAAAGTTATATTTAAATTCTTATTATTCACAAGTGGATTTGGGAAAGGAGTTTCTAATGTTAATCAAATTTATTTTTAGTAGTTTTTGGGAATAATATTTCTATAATATATATATATATATATATATATATATATATATGATAACTAATAATTAATAATTAAATATAAAATACGTCCAAATTTTAGTGAAGATTAGATCTCTAAAATGTTTATAAAGAAACAAATAGTTGAGAGATTTAAGTGTCAATGTCATTAACATTACTAACGATGATTTTTATAATAAAAATAAGTTAAGACAACTGTCATTGCACCAATACATTTATTATTATTTTTATGACTAGAAAGATCATAACCAATATTATATTGCTAATGTGTGTGCTTTTTTAATTTAATTTCTAACTTTTTAGCTTTCTATGGACCTCCAAAACAAGTAATCAACTTTAACAATAAAACAAATCATATATACAAATAAAATGAACAGTTAGTGTGAGGATAATATATTGTGAAAATAGATAATTAATATCTTATGTCTATATCATATATTTTTTTATTAATTATATTTTGTAACTATTAGAGATCTTTTATTGATTAAATATAAGATACATCTATACTATTAGAATTAGAACAAGCATTAAAGTTAGTATTTTTGTCAATATAAACTAATTTAAATTCATTTTTTTTATATAACATCATACTCCATTTTAATTAGATTTATTAAATTTGTTATGCTACCAATTTTTCGGCTACTATTATACTATTCACATAAATATAGTTTTACGAATGAAATATTTATGTCATATCAATATATTGAAATTTTCATATCACTAAAATAATATAATCAATTTATGATATATAAATAAAGACAAATTTTATTTTATTAATTAATTTTGTAAAAATAAATCAAACTTAAATCTACTTTCTAATATTTATATATAAATAAAAGTTTATAAGTTTTAACAAATAATAATGCTTATAAATAACAACTTTATTTTACTGCAATGATAAACATAACAAATGAGGTAATGATATTTGTATATAACAAATAAGGTAATTATATTAACATTTATAAGTAATTAAGGTTGATTGACTTTAACCCAATGATAGTACTATCTTAATTTCTTATAATCCTTACACGTGCAACCAACATTTTTCAAAAATAATATCAAGAAAGATATATCACATTATTTTTCATATAAGAAAAATAGTCTTGGACGTTTGACAATTCTTATAAAAATAAAATAGTTTTAAAAAAAATAACTTTTAGATTTTAAAAATTAAGAAAAAATGAATAATAATAATAAGGAGTAATATTAAATAGCAGTAAGAAAAAATGTGTTAGTTAAAATATCAGTATCTTTTTCACGTAACATCTTTTCTTACATTATCCTTCTTTTCATATAATTATTTTTATTAAAAAAAAATATTTTTTGACAATTTTCTATCACGACAAGAAGTGTATTTTCTAAATAATTTTTCATTTTTTCTATTTTTTTATTCTCAATATTTTAAAATTATTTTAAAAATGATACCTCATATTATAAGAGAAAGTTATCATTTTTTAAAAGTAAATATTAGTAGTCAAAATATCATTATTTTTTAAAAATAAATATTCTTTTAAGCTTATGGTTCTTTTGTCCAATAACATTTGTCTTCTACTTTATCCATAATTTGTTAGGCTACCACAACGGAAAAAAAATACTATATTATTTCTTGTTGTATTATAGTTTGTTCGGCCTCACTGTTTTTTTTTTCTTATTCTTTTATTTTTTTTTCACAAATATTTTGGGTATCTCAATTGAATGAAGGAAGATGTTATGGCCTTTGTTTTTTCTTTTTCTTTTTCTTTCTCTCTCTTCTGGACTTAATCTTACATAATTTATGTTTTATTGGTTGAAAATGATATTGATTTCGACTTTTCCCTATTTAAATTTTGAGGGTGAATTAATTTTAAACAAGTAAAAGAAAATTATTGTTTTGAGCTGAATTTTTTTAACATTTCTTAAAATCATTCGATGTAACAATATAATTAAATTTTTATGTCCGATAAGTTATATTCCTGCTACCAAAAAATAATCTTAATTTACATTATTTAATAAAATTATTATTGAATTCAAATGAAGTATAAATAAGTTTCTTATTTTTTTTCTTACAAATTTTTATTAAATAACCATAATTAAACCCTATTGAACTATGACAGATAATGTTAAAAAGGAAAATGTATTTTTTTGATAAATAAATTGTATAAGAATTGTAAATCTTCAATATTGACCAAGTGTATAGTTGGGGAGTGTGTGGACCATCTCTAAATGACTCAGAATGGTAGTTGAGAAGAAAGAGGGTGAACAAAATGTATGAGAAGATACAATAATTAACAACAAAATGAATATTATTTAACTTTATTTCAATTGGATTAACAATATTTTCAAAATATTATAGGAAGACTTTAGTTATGTAATGACTTAAACTTGTGAAATCATGAACAAAAAATGACCATTTTGTATACAGGTATTGGAGAAAATTATATTGTTAAGAAAAATTGACATTAATTGTTCTAATATTTTAACACCAAGAGTTTATTTTTCTTTAAAAAAATGTTTTTTTCAATAGAGTGGTATAATAGTTTATGTTAATAATTAATAAATCATCATAAGTTTACAAATTAAAATTATTTGATATTTGAAATAAAATATCCTAGTAGTATTTATTTAAAAACATAAAAGTTTGCATCACTATTCACCTTTTTCTTTGTTTTTTTTTTCACTTGCAGCATAGTCTTGTCTTAAGCCGTGTCTGTTTCCTAAATATTTTTTCTCAAAAAAATCTAATGTGCTATCAACTTTTTTTTATCAAGCTTAAATAAAATACCTTTAATCCCATTTTGTTAAAATAGTTACAACTTTTAAGAGAATACTTTTTATACAAACACCATCTAAATTCTAACGAAAATTATACTTTAACTTCAATTTATTGACTCTCATTTTTTACACTCTATCGTGACTTAAGATAGATCATTAATTATTTTTAAAAAAATTGTATATTGGTTAATAATTCAAATCAGGTCAAGAATAAAGATGGTTGTTAAAAAATTGGAATATCATTGTCCAAATTTTAATTAATATTCATTATTTTTTATGACCAATTGTTTTTCAAAGTTTCGAAAATAATTACGAGTAATAACCGCTTATTCCTGTAATGAAATTGACATTATATTTTTTTAATACATAAATAGATTGGATTAAAGGTATCTTATGACATATCCCAAAATTCTATTTTACTGTGGAAACCGTTACACAGTCCTAAAATTTTTATTTTTCTTTTTAAATTATGAAAACAAAATATATATATATATATATATATATATATATATATATATATATATATATATATATTTATTTTTTTAT
>Ga0209589_1012055_pt1 | contig 11880 bp, 8 predicted proteins | sample CowpeawhiteBW_FD_187525 | JGI IMG/M metagenome (GOLD analysis project Ga0209589, IMG submission 187525) | Root nodule microbial communities of legume samples collected from California USA - Cow pea white BW (SPAdes) (version 2) | ecosystem: Host-associated > Plants > Roots > Nodule | place: USA...
TTTTTTTTTTTTGTTTTTTTTTTTAATTTTTTAATTTCAAAAAAATTGTCTATGTGTCAAGTCACAATTATGCCACGTGTCAATGTTAGTGCCACATGTCAGTTTGTGGTTAAATTATTTCTTTTTGTTCAATTTAATTCCTATATTCGTTATTTTTGTTCAATTTAGTCCTATATTTGTTATTTTTGTTCATTTTCATCCTAATTTTGATTGAAATGAATCAATTTTGTTCCTTTCAGATTGACACCAAATTTAATATCTTTTATAAAAATTATACAAATATTTTTTCTAAAATTGACATTTTTATTAATTACTTTTGAAATTTAATCATAAAATATTAAATTGAATTATATATTGAATAAAAATCTTATATTTAAATATTAAATAAAAAACAATTACTTAAAATATTATAAGAATATAATTATTAAATATTTTTTCTAATATTTATATTCTAAAATAATGGTATTTTTAAAATTGATATTTAAAAGTATTTTAAATATTGGAAATATTTTAGAAAAAGTAAACTAATATTTATAAAATTAACATTTAAATATAAAATATTTTAGATTTTAATATCTAAAATGCAATACAAATATAAATATTTTAAATTTAAATATCAATTTTATAAATGTTAATATATTTTTTTTAAAATATTTAATAATTATATTTTAATAATATTTTAAATAATTATATTTTATTTAAAAATTGAATCTAAGAATTATCTAGAAATATTTAGAAAAATAAATATTTAACCATAAATTCAAATAAAATAAAATATATCACTGTCATAAATTTGAAATAAAGTTCAAAGAAACTCAAGTTCATGGGTACCCGCAAGTATTTACAAAAATATTTAGAAAAATAAATATTTAACCATAAATTCAAATAAAATAAAATAAAATAAAATATATCACTGTCATAAATTTGAAATAAAGTTCAAAGAAACTCAAGTTCATGCAAGTCTAAATAATCATAAAAGTAAATATAAAATGACGCTCAACACAATAGAAATTCTTTAATTAGTGCTTGGATCAACAAGCTCACTTTTCCTGATTGCTTCCTGAAAAACAAACAAATAAAAAATCACTAACACTTTTGTAGTTTGTTTTTTAATGGAATATTAAAGAAATTACAAACTTCATCAATGTCCACATCTTGCAACATTGTATAAAGTTTCAGTTGTCCAATTATAATCTAGAAGAGCTGAAAACATAAGAAGTTCATTAAAAATATCTAACAATCACTTAATTAAAATATATAAGTAAAAGGGTTAATTTCATTACCTTCCATGTTGGTCCATAACCAGTCTTGGAGACACATCAATGCCTCCACAGTATCTGGAAGTAATCTACTGCGATGGGGATTGGATTGCTAGCATGTCTCTGCCAGCATTTGCCAGGTTGGGTATTTTAACCCATTACTTTTCCACCATGCTAAGATATCAAATTGCTCATCTGAATCAGGAAGTATTGCCTCTTCTAAATAATGATCTAATTCTGACTTGAAATTTGGTGTCACTTCTCTTTACAATCTTATGTTTTGCAAAATTTGACCTCCAACTTTCTTTTCTTCCAAGAATACCTACATCCATTACATTTAGGTTTGAACTTTGAGATGAAGCAGCCAATCCTTTACCCTTGACTTTAATGGCATACTCTTTTACGAAATATTGACAAATAGATTTTATCCTCTCAATTTCATAATGAGAATTTTCTCCATAAATTTGAGGGAAAAAATAATCTAACAAGTCAATTTTGTACATGGGATCTAATACAATTCCTACAACCATCACCCCATTGATCACACCCCAATATTTATCAAATTTAGTAATCATGGTTGCAACCATTCCATGAATAATGGAATTAGGGCAGGAAAGCCATTCAATCAAAGCCAACTTAATTTCACATATTTTTGGGAAAATGACCTTCACAGTTGGATACAAAACGACCTTCAAAATTTTTTACTATAATTTTTTTGCTCCTCCAAAATTATTGGTCAAGACCTGTCACGGGTTATTATTATCAAGTATAGTTAATAATCATTATTACTATCAACTATAATTAATAATCATTATTACTATCAACTATAAATATTATTATCATTATTATTAATTATAATTATTTCTATTGTTATATTACTATTATTATTATTAAGAACTATAATTATTATAATAGTTATTATTATTATTTTTTTATTATTATTATTATTATTATTATTATTATTATTATTGTTACATACACATTTTACTCTTACTTACTATGTAGGAATCATGTTTCAATTACTTGTCATTTTTATTTGTTTTGTTGTTCATTTATCTTTGCATTTGAACAATTATTTCAATTTAAAAAAATAGTTATTAAAATTAGTAAAATAATAAAATTGAAATTTTTTTTATTATAAATAATTATTTAAATTTAAAATATAATAATTAAGAGGATAAAATTTATAAAATAAAAAGGATACCAAAGATGTTTACCTCTTTATACATGTAGTTGTATTAATATTAATATTATCATTAGTAGTAATATTAGTTTTTTTTTTATCACTACGCGATATTATTATAGTATTATTATTATTATAGTTAGATCCATATTTTGCTTTTATTTACTACGAGGTCATATTTCAATTACTTGCTCTTTGTATTTCTTTTTGTTATTCATTTTATCTCTATATCCGTATAATTATTTGAATTGAAAAAAAAAATAGTTACTAAAATTAGTAGAATGATAAAACTGACAAATAATTTTTTATTATGAATAATTATTTAAATTTAATAAATAATAATTAAAAGGATAAAATTATAAAAACAAAAAAAAGACATAAAAACTGTGTATCTCTTTATATATTTAGTTAGTGTATTATTATTGTTATTATTATTATTATTATTATTATCACTACACGATATTATTGTAATGGTATTATTATTATTATTATTATTATTATTATTATTATAGTTAGACACACATCTTAATTTTATTTACTACGAGATCATATTTCAATTAGTTATCTTTCTTAATTATTTTTTTGCTGATGTATATCTTTATATATAATTATAGATTATTAGTATGTCAACATTAACCTTGGTATTTGCATTGACATTAATATTTATAGCATAAAAATTATTATTATTATCATCATTTTTTTTGTTATTATTAGTATCATTATTATTTTTATTATTTCTATTTATAGTAATGTTATTAGTATAAGTGTTTTTTTAATTATAAAAAATGTTATTATACTAAATACTTTTGCTAAATAGATTTGTAATCTTTTAAAAAAATTATAATTTATATTAATAATATTATTATTAATGGTTAAATAAATATAATAACAATTATATTATTATTCTAAACAGATTTGAAATAAATAAAAAAATGTGCGGGTCATATACTACTATCATTATTTCGTAAAATTAATTAATTACATCATATTGTGATATTAATTTTATTTATTATATTTAAAAATGAATTTACAACTTCATTACATTAATAATAACATTTACAACAAAATAACCTAATTTTCATGATATTTATTATTTTATTTTTATATTATTGTTATTATTATCAATTATAACTCTAATTATTGTTATTATTATTATTATCAGCTATAATTATAACCATCATTATTATTATTAATTATAATTGTCGTTATCAACTATAATTATTATGACCAATATTACTATCATTAACTGTAACGTCCCTATGGGAAATTACTTATTTAAATAATTAAACAAAGAATTGAAAATTCAATCGTCATAGTTTTTATTATTCCCAAACACAGAAAAAAATTTAAGATATTAATCAACACGCTAAAAACCATTTAATAGCAGTAATAAACTTATTACAATTTCCAAAAATCCAATACAATAGTAAAAACATAGTAAAATACCTAGCTAAAAGCCTTCCAAGCTAGCCCTCTCTCCACATTTAGGCATCAACAACATCACCCGTAGATTCATCTTCTCCCGTGTAACGAATCACATGATCATCGTCAATCACAAACGGAAAGGGTGAACTTATAAAATAAAAATAACATATAAAGTAACATAATATAAGCAAGACACCCATCTTATTCATCCTAGTTAGTTCTTGGCCAAGACCTTATCCCCAAGGCTTTCCAACCTTTATTTCACACAATTAGCTAGCCTTGAACTCAGGATTTACGATGCTCACACGAACTTGCCCACTCGTGGTCCTGCCTCTATGAACCTCCCCGCTCGTAGTCCTGCTCTACGAACCTCCCCGCTCGTAGTCCTGCTCTACAAACCTCCCCGCTCATAGTCCTACTCTACGGGCATGCTTGCCCGTAGTCCAACACACGTGATCCACCAGTTACGTACCTCCCCACACGCAACATCTCTCAAGTGTGAGCACAGAACATACAAATCTACCTCACTCGTATCCCCACACGAGAGTAACAGGATATGAACCTCCCTTCTCATATCATCACGTGTTCACCACCATCCATGAACTTACCCTCTCATGGCACAACATCTCCTGATCCAAGTATCGCATCACTGCTTAAAAGCAACTCACACAAGCCATAGACTGCATCATTATCGCCTAACGCGGCCTAAGCGCTGCCAGGCGAAACCTGCACACACCGCCTGGTGGAACCTCCTCGCCGCCAGGCGCCAAGCTCCAGACAGACCCACTGTTTCAGGGTCTGTCGCCTGGCGAAACACACTTCACCGCCAGGCACCACGCGGTGCAGAGAGTTCCCTGAGGTCCTATCGCCTGGCGAGCATTCCCATTGTCGTCAGGCGCCATACTAGAAGTACACCTATGCTAGTTTTGGCACTTGAAATAGACCACAATTTCTAGTGAAACATCATCACGCCTTCACCCTTTATTATAAGATTGGTGCTTACTCCAGATAAATTGTTTCCTCGCAATACTTTCGTTCCTTAGCTTTATTACCCCATTCCTTATTGAACCTCTACTGCTCATTAGTCACTCTAACCTGCATAATACCTTAGTAAAATTTAAGGTTATATCATCCTTCTAGTATTTCCTCATTGAGTACTATTGACATCAATTTATCACAACATACACTTATCCCAATCATAGTATTTCCGTATAATAGTCTATTGATACCTCCCAAACACCCAATCTATCCATCCAAGTGAACCTACTCCAGCTGAAAAATAGAGTTCAATCATAACTTAGACTATTTAAGAATCACATCAAAGCCTTCCTTACCTCCGTTGCCACTAAATCCCAGTCATTCCCAACTCTTATACTTAACCAATCAATATATTCTTACATCAACCAATTATTACTAATTGACATTAACAAAACCCCAAAATCACAGAATGTACCAATACCATTTGGTTATTCTCTTTTCCATTGTTCCATTATATTAGATTATTAATCCTCACTAGAGGTCATTACTTACTTGACTTTAATTCATCCCAAGTACATCCTTACAACCAATACATTGTCTACATTTCACTACACCCTTTATTCCTCTATTATTATCATCTTTTCATGCCCGATTCGTTCGCAACTCAATTCACCGTCAGTTTCTCTCAAGATTGATTAATCAAATTTCTAAAATAGCACTGTTACGTCGCTATCGCTTGGCGGCCAATGAGATGCCGCCAGGCGGCATATCAGATTATGGGTAAAAACTGATGTGTCGCCTTCAACTCTAATTCTTAGTCATCTCACAGAATCAAGTACTCTCAACCACTTGAACTAGTACTTTTCCACATTATAACAATTCGCATTAAATGCCATAGAGGCTCCTACTATCCGCATTTATTAAATAATTATTTATTTAATTATTTAAATTTCTTGGGTCTTACATTAACTAAAACTATTTCTATTCTTAGATTACTATTATTATTATTACTACTACTACTACTACTACTATTATTAAGTAGAACTATAATTATTATAATAGTTATTATTATTATTATTATTGTTGTTGTTGTTGTTTTTATTATGGTTACATACACATTTTACTTTTACTTACTATTTATGAATCATGTTTCAATTACTTGACTCTTTTATTTGTTTTGTTGGTTATTTATCTTTGCATTTGAATAATTATTTCAATTCAAAAAAAGTAGTTACTAAAATTAGTAAATAATAAAACTGAAAAACAATTTTTTATTTTTATTTTAAATAATTATTTAAGTTTAAAATATAACAATTAAGAGGATAAAATTGAAAAAACAAAAAAGAACACCAAAGGTTATCTCTTTATATATGTAGTTGTATTATTATTATTATTTTATCATTACGCGATATTATTTTAGTGTTATTATTATTATCTATTATCTATTATTATTATTATTATTATTATTATTATAGTTAAACACATATTTTACATTTATTTACTATAGGATCATATCTCAATTACTTGCACTTTTTATTTGTTTTGTTGTTCATTTTATTTTTATATTTGTGTAATTATTTGAATTAAAAAAATATTTACTAAAATTATTAAAATGGACAAATAATTTTTATTATGAATAATTATTTGAATTTCACAAATAATAATTAAGAGGATAAAATTGTATAAACAAAAAAGGACACACCAAATTATATCTCTTTATATATGTAGTTATTGTATTATTATTATTTTTATCACCACAAGATATTATTATTATTATAGTTAGACACACATCTTAAATTAATTTACTACGGGATCGTATTTCAATTACTTGTCATTTTTATTTGTTTTGTTGTTAATGTATATCTTTATATTTAATTATAGATTATTATAGTTGACATTAATTAGCATTAATATTAATATTTATAACATAAACATTATTATTATTATTGGTATCATTATTATTTTATTATTATTATTATTACTATTCATAGTGGTGTTATTATTATAAGTGTGCTTTTTTTAATTATAGAAAACGCTGTTATACTAAATACTTTTGTTAAATAGAGTTTTAATCTTTTAAAATTTTTATAATTTATAATTTATATTAATATTAGTATTAGTATTTTTAATGGTCAAATAAATATAATAACAATTATATTATTATTCTAAAAAAATTTAAAATAAAAAAAAACAAAAAAAAAATGTTCGCACGGATCATATGCTATTTTTCGTAAAATCATTTAACTGTATTATATTGTGATATCAATTCTGTTTATTATATTTAAAACTGAAATTATTGTTGCATCACTTAGATTTACTATTTCATTACTTTAATAACAACATTTACAACAATATAACTTAATTTTTATGCTATTTCATTACATAATACTTTCACTATTTTATTATTTTAATATACAAAATGAAAAAAAAAAACGCCCAGGTTAGTGTAGTAGTATATCTAAGACAATCTTAGTGTAGGTAAATTACTGAAATAGACATTGTATTTGATTGACACGTGTCTTAAATTGAGGCTATATTTGTCTTTTTGATATAGTGTTGTTTTGCCGCTGAGAAACTTTAAAATTAATTGCTGATTAACGTTGGTTGACAGTAGGAGCCTTCTTCTTCAAGGCAATCAAGTTGCTCGAGGTAATTTATTTTTTTCTTCTTCGAATTTCCTTCTTCTCCTTCTTTTGTTTTCCTTCTTCTTCTTCTTCTTCTTCTTCTTCAGTGCTTCTTCTTTCTTCTTCCTGATACCAACTTAAGTCTTTTATTTTATTGTTGATCTATTTTTTTTTGTTGATTGTTGTTGTTAGAGATTGATAGAAGTTTTGGTTGGTGTAGGTAATTTATTCTTCTATTTCTTTTTTTTTTTGTTCGTGGATATTTTTTCTTTCTTCTTCTTCTTACTCTGTTAATTTATGTTTACTTCTTTTTTATTGTAAAGTTCAAAAATTTAATTTTTCCAATGTTTTTCGTCTTGAAGAAAAGGTTGATGTTTTTGTTTTTAGAAGTTGTTTTTTAATAAACCGTTGAGCATGCTTTGTTGTTTTTTATGGTGTTGTTGTATTTATTTTTTATACTTGGTACACCTATTAGTTTGGGTTGAAGAAAAGGTTAAAGTTTTCATTTTTAATAGGTATTTTTGAACAAGTTGTATATGTGAGTATGATGATGTTTTTTGTTGGTGGTCTTATGCTGTTTTTGTTGGTGGTCTTCGTCTGTTTATTTTTGGTGAATCAGATTGTAATTTTTATATTTTTAAGTTCTATTTTTTTTGTGCTAAAATGTATGATCTATTTTATTGACATATATTAGATGACAAAGAAATTTGATCATATCAAGGATAGTGATGGAAAAAGGGAAACTTTGAAACTTGTTGTCAGAATCGTAGATTTGTGGTTTGTTGGATCATGGGATTCCAAACGAAATATGGAGATGGTTCTAACAGATCAAAAAGTAATGTATCATTCCATTGTTTATATGCATTATATATTTTGTATTTTAGAAAAAAATTATATTTAATGTTATATGCATGATTATGCTGGTCAGGATGATGTTATCCCTACTATGATTAAGAAGGAAGACATTAGTATGTGGGAAGACAAGCTAAAGGAGGGAGAAAGTTATAATGCATAATTTCAAAATCTTAAAGAACAGAGCTCAATATAGAGTTTGTGATCATCCCTTTAAGCTATTATTTATAGGAGCAACGTCTATACGATCACAACCAATTGCTAGCATACCTGCAAAAGTTTGGAAGTTCAAAAGTATAAAGGATATCATTGATAAACAATATTCTGTAGATTTGTTGGTTGGTAAGTTTTTTGTCATTCATTCATATATACTTTTGACACCATGGACGTTGATGTATATGTCGGTATTACACCAGAATTTTTAAATTCATTGAGAACATCAGGATTACCAAACCATAGTATTAGACTGAAAGTTGGGACCCCAATTATGCTTTTGAGAAATTTGGATCAATGTGAAGGTTTGTGTAATGGAAACAGGTTAATAGTGACTAGACTCGCACAGCATGCAATCAGTGCAAAGATTATAACTGGAAAAAACAAAGGAACAAAAATTTACATTCCACGTATGTCCATGTCACCATCACAGTCACCTTGGCCATTCAAGAGGATTAGAAGACAATTTCCAATCATGTTATCCTATGCTATGTGTCGCAACCGGAATCGCGACGGGACGACGAACAAAAAATAGGAAACGGGTTTAAAAAAAAGATTTGAAGTCGCCATCATAGTTATTTCTAAAAAACTATGGAAAACCATAAAGATAAAACAAGTTTGCGAAAAGCCAGATTTTCGGATCCGGGAGTCGGTTACGCATAAGGAAGGTGTCAGTACCCTACAACGTCTATCTGAAAATGATACCTTTAATTAAAAGTGCAAAGTTGATATGGTTTTCAAAATGTTAATTTTTCCCAAAAATAACAAGACAATAATGCTAAAAAGAAAAAAAAAATATTTTTTTAATTTTTTGGGTCCGACAAGGATTGACCTTGGTCCTACGTATTCTCATTAAAAAAGAGAAATCAGGGTTACGTAGTTCTTTAAAAGATATTTTGAAAACTTTTTGGAAAATGATTTGATTTTTTGAAAGTGAACCTGACAAGGACTGACCTTGTTCCTACGTATCTCGCAATGGAGAATCAAGGATCACGTAGTTCTTAAGAAGATATTTTTTTGAAGAGGGGTTGATATTTTTAATTTTCTTAGAACTTTGTATTTTTTTTTTTGTATTTTTGAATTACTTGAAAATATGTGTCACACGACGCGAGTGGTCGAACAGACACTAAAAGAGAAAGAAAACTATTTTTGGTTTTTTTTTTTGAAAATAAGTGTCACACGGTGCATGTGACCGGACAGACACCACAAAGTGAAAAAGAACATTTTTCATTTTTTTATATTTTTTTTCTATTTTTGTAATTTTTATAATTTTAAAATATTTTTTTAAAAAAGAAAAAAGAATAAATAAAAAGATGAAATTTAATTAAGAAGGATAAAAGTGGAATACAAAAATATGATGGTGCAGGAATAATGTGGGAGGTGCATGAAGTAAATCAGGTGTGTACAATAAAAATGGGAGTGCAACAAGTAAAATATAAAACAAACCCAAAAGTGACAATAAAACATGCAGAGGGAGTGGGGTTAGTAAACATGGTGGTGCAAGAAGTAGCCAGGGAAGAGTAATGGTGTTTACAAGCAATAAAGCCAAAAACAAAAATACAAAGCAAAGGGAGTGGGAATAGCATGCAGGGGGTGCACAAACGAAATGGAAACAACAAAAAAAACAAATAGAAGCGTGCAAGAAGAATTATGGGCGTGCAAGGTGCAGAAAGTTTGGTCAGCCCATCTTCCCTTTAACAAACAAAAAGAAAACCCTAATTTTCATTTCTCTCAAACAAAAGGCATTCCAACAGAGGCCTGCTCGCTGTCGCTCTGTCCCACTCGACCAGAGGCCATTACCGACGACTCTAGCCACCACTGGTGATGACTCATCTTCCATCTTCTTCTTCCGCTAGACTTTCTCTCTCGTCATTGTCTACCAGGACACCACCTCCGTCTCTGTTTCACCGTGCCATCCCTCGACTGGCTTGCCAACAATGACAATCATTGCCGGAGACGTCGACGAGAACCCAGGGATGCTTGTCTTTCGCGCTCCTTCATCTCAAGTGCGACATCGAATGGCTTCCGCGTGAGCACCATTCCACTCACGACTGCGCGACCCTACCCTTCGGAGACCATCATCATTCAGCCTATTCGAGCTCTGACTTGCTGGCTCTCTGTTTTCTGATTGTAGGTTGAAGGTGATGGAAGAATGAGGAAGAAAAAATTGGTGTTGGATCAAGGTGTGAATCTGTGATTAAAGATAAAAGCCAAGATGGATTTTGGCTTATTTGTGTATGAGTTGCGTGTTGGTGGAAATAAGTATGGTGAAAGGTTAACATGTGATGGATTTTTGATAGGGATGGAGAATGGAGTTATTCATGAACAAGCTAGAAATGAGGAAGAAAAAGAAAATGTTTATGGTGGTTACAAGTGGATGAAATGCGAAGGAATTGGGGTCTCACATGTGATGAAAACGTGAATAGGTCTTTTTGTTTTATTGGTTGTAGGAGAAGATGAATTTGGGTTTAGATGATGGGTTGAGGAGCTTGGTTTTTGTATGTTTATTTTTGTCCAGGATTAAATAACACATTTACAAACATGGTGGATATAGTGAGTAGAGAAGACAACATGTTTCAAGCATTCAAGTAACATCACTCAAGTACGCTTTCATAAAGCACAACTTCATAATGAACAATCCAACATATAAACAATGTTGTACTAAACCACATCAGTTCATGCCAACATCAGTTATGTTCATGCTCAAGCGTTCAAAAGTGTACCTCTTGTAGATCCTCTCCAATGCCTCTAGCAGTAGGCAGTTCCTTCTCATTCTTGTCACCGATTCTATTGCTCTCCTTCTCTCCTGTATATTTTCTTTCTCTCTTTTTTTTTTCTTTTTAAGATGTGTATTTGGACTCTCTTTTGTAGTAACATTTCCCCTGTGTTTGTTTTTCAATTTGATTCCTCTCCATCTGTGTGGTTCATTATGAATTCCTCAGGCAGAGGAAAATAAAAAATCCAACTTAAAGTCTCTGATCCCCTGTATTTCTTGAGTCGTGCGAGAAGTGGAAAGGGTGGTTGCTTCCTACAACTTAGCCACCCTATCTCCTATCCACCATAGACACCAGCTTTTCATTTTAGTACACTAATTAATAGCAGATCAAGCTAATGCATGGAGACAGGTACCAAATGGGGAAAGGCCTAAGCGTACTGAAGTTCAAACAATGGATCTCTACAATATTCTTTCTCTTATTATTATTTTTAATCTATTTTCTGTTTTTTTTTTCTTAAAAGTAAAAATAAATATGAAAAAAAAAATGTAAATAAAAATAAAAAAAATAAAAATAAAAAAAAAAAAAGAAAAAAAAAAAAAAAAAAAAAAAAAAAAGAAAAAAAAAAAAAA
>Ga0209589_1012065_pt1 | contig 11871 bp, 5 predicted proteins | sample CowpeawhiteBW_FD_187525 | JGI IMG/M metagenome (GOLD analysis project Ga0209589, IMG submission 187525) | Root nodule microbial communities of legume samples collected from California USA - Cow pea white BW (SPAdes) (version 2) | ecosystem: Host-associated > Plants > Roots > Nodule | place: USA...
ATATATATATATATATATATATATATATATATATAATAAATTTATCTTTTAACAAATTTGATCGATGTTAAATTTAATTTATTTTAAATGTATTCTATCTTTAGTAAAAATGATAAAAATATGTTAATTTTATAAAATATTTAATAATTTTCTTTTATATGACTCTATTTAATAATATTCTTTTATATGAAATTTTATAAATTTAATTTTTTAAAAATGTATCAATATTAAAAATCATTCATTTTAAATATTCTATATTAGTAAAATGTTAAAAATAGTTTAGTTTGATAAACAGAAATTTTCTTTAATATTTAATAACTTTATTTAATTTCACTATATATGTTTATCAATTTAGATTCAGATGAATTTCTAACAAATAATTCATTAATATTTAATTATTTTTATCTCTTTTATCCCATCAGATCTGTCTCTCTGCAGGTGATAATATCAGCACTGAAAATGTTTAGTAAAATGATAATATCTTAAAGAAATTGATCAATATTGAAAGTAATTCATTTTAAATACATTATATGTTTAATAAAATGATAAACGTATATTAATTTAATAAACACAGCCTTTTTAGATACTGAATAATCTTATTTAATTTTACTGTACTTTTAAACTTAACAAATATAACGTTTAATAAAGTTAATTTTTAGCGAAATTGATCGATATTAAAATTAGTTCATTTTAAATATATTCTATTTTTTAGTGAAATGTTAGAAGTATATTAATTTATTAAACCAAACTTTTTAAATATTTAATAATTTTAGTAAGATTTTAAAAATATATTACATTTTATTTTAGTTTCAAATTTAAAAATAATATATATAATTTTTCAAATTTAATATTGTTTTATTTATTAGAACTTTAGCTTGATTCTGCTTATTAAAGTAAAAATTGGAACTTAAAAATATTCATCCATAGGTCGCTTATCCTTGGGCCGTTTGGTTAGAGATGTTGATCAACCCTACGATACAAGATTTAAATTTTAAATATTTTTTACTTTTAATTTGTTAAACAGATTAAAATAGTTGGTTGATCTAAATTGAGTTTATATATCATTAAATTATAGATTAAACTTACCATTTGTTTATGTACCAAGGAAATGTGAAAATAGATTGGACAAAAATAAAAGAGATAAAAAATAAAATAAGATTTAAATGTATTTGATTAATATATTAATATTATATGTATATTAATTTATTTTTTCATGTCAAGTAATTTATTTTAATTTCATCATCTCTTACTTCTTAACTCTTAACTAAGGACACCATTAATCTTAAATTTTTTTTCTTTTCAGTTTTTTTTAAGCTGTTCTTAGGCGGAAAAATTGTAAGTTCCTTATCATGGTTAAAAACTCGTTAAAAATAAAAGAATTGAGTTTAAAACGCTGAAGTTATAATTATTAACATCTAAAAATCATCACCGAAACTTCATTAAGACTAAAACTCAATGTTTTCATTCAAAGAGAATAATGTTGAATTTGGATCTTTTACATATTTTTTTAGTGTTGTTTTTCTATTCTGTCAAAATAATATTAATTTTAATATTTTAAATATAATTTTTAATCTATTAAAATTAATATACTTTTAAAACACGATAAGAAACAAATTAAAAATTCAACTGAAAATATGGTTCAAAAAATTAGAATGATGATGAAATTATATTTTTACTTTCATATTTTTTGTTCTTAAAAGAAACTTGGTTAATCCAAGTTTTCATAGGATTTGATTGAGTTATTGGACAATGAAAAGTGTGTTGCGCAAATTATTCCTCTAATGATATGTTATTATTTAGTAATCGTCATCAATAGTATTAATCTATTATGTGTATATAAAGTTAACTAATTAACGTTTTTCTTTCCTTGTACATGAAAGTGATTTATAAGAATTGACACCTTAAGAAACTTGGTTGTTTCTTTCAAGCAATATTTGGCTGTTTAAGAAACGTGTTCTATCCATTTTAAATTATTTATAATTTAAGATAGTATATACTTGTAAGAAAATTATTAGTTAAATAAATTACTATTTTGTTATGAAAAATAAAAAGATAATAAATAATAATATTTTTTATACTTAATGATAATTATGCAAAGAAATAAAATTTTATTTCAAAACTCATTGTAGTACATTCGAATACAAGGAGTCAATATACTATATCGTTTAAAATTCAAGAAGGTTTAAGTTGAATAATAAATTAACTTAGTTAGAATCGTTTTAGTTTTGTCGATAAGTATCAAGCAAGACCGAAAAGTATCAAATAAGGTTAATAAATACGGACAAGACTAAAAAGCACGAGGTAAGGATGAGAAGTGTAACATCCCGACCAGATATTACGGGTTTAAATAATAATATAAAATAAGAAAATAAAATCACATTTATTATAAATCCATTTCCCAAAAACGCGGGAAATTTCAAATAATTTATTTCATAATAAAGATAACTCTAAGTTCAAATCTTCTCAAAATTCAATGAAATACCAAAACAGTATCATAATAGATTACATCTTTATTCCAAAACCATAAATGATAAAACTCTATAAAATTGTTCCCATGAGTTTTCCCCGCTCCGCTGCTAAGCCTTACCAGATCCACCTGCAACATCATCTGCTCCCGTGTACCGCGTACACGATCATCGCCAAACACAAGCAGATAGGGTGAGCTAACAAAATAAACATATATATATATATATGGCACAAATATACCAATCACACAATCACACCAAAGGAATTCCATCCTTTGATATCACATCACATGGCCACCACCATGTTATTTGTGTTCTACATCTTCTAGTGAGTACCTCAAGGTGTCTTGCTGCCATACCTATCGGCCACAACCGATAGAGCACGTGCGGGAAACCATGCTACGAATCATACACCGTAACTCCAGGTGGAGTTCCCATATACGAACATAATCCGTAACATCCCAAGACTACCAAACTCGTCAGTCAACTACTGAGGAGGGTAATCTATCTTGACCCATCCGTACTGGCCACAACCAGCACACTCACACCGGCAACACTCGCCAACCCGAGCTCAACTCAAGGGTTCCTCGTGTTCATCCGCCATCTCGAGCTCAACTCGAGGGATGCCATTCCGAGCTCAACTCGAGGAATGCCACGTGCTTAACCCCTATCCCGAGCTCAACTCAAGGGATACGTTTTGAGCTCAACTCAAGGAACACCAGCAAGCCAACCTTTAAGATATCCTAGAAGCCTCGTAGATCACGCACATCATAGCAAGCATAACACCAATCTGCTGCAGCAAAATCGCCTAGCAGGGGACATGTACCGCCAGGCGCTGCCGCTTCTAGATCGCCTGGCGGGGGACACGTACTGTAACATCCCTAAGGAATATTATGAATTTTTAATAAATAAAAATAGAAAAGAAGATTAAATACCTCATATAGTAAAATATCATTTCCCAAAAACATGGGAAATATAAACAAAAATTATAACTGTAACATAATACAAATGTTCACAATTATTCTATTACAAAATTTACCAAAGTTCAACATAATTAAAGTTACATCAAAATCTTAAAACAAAAATAATGCTTTCAAAAGCCCAGGTAGCCCCTGCTCTCCGCCTCTAGACATCTCCTGGCCCACCTGTCAAATCATCTGCTCCCGGATAACGAGTTATCCGATCATCGCCACACACACACAAAAAGGGTGAGCTATGCACAATATATAAAAAAAATACATGAATATAAATATGTTCCCCAACCCAAAATAACATAACTAAAATTCTCATACTTTTCAAATCACCCAACCATGACCTCATAGTCCTTCATGAGTCATATGCATGAACTAGGCCTTGGGACTTCACTGTGCTCCCACGAAACTAACTCATTCATGGTCCAACCCTATGAGCCTAACCCGCTTATAGTTCTGCCCTACAGACTCCTCATCTGTAGTAAAACATCCAAGTCTTCTCAACTTAGACCCTGGCACGCACGCAATCACCATACTAAGGACTCCTCGCCCAATAGTAGCTGACGGGAACATAACAGTTCCTTGCCCATCGTGCGCCCGACACATGTAATCACCATACTAAGGACTCCTCACCCATTAGTAGCCGACGGGAACTCAACCAGTTCCATGCCCATCATGTGTCCAACCACCAAGCACATCCCAGACCCCTATTGGACTTAGTCCTTCAAGCCCAAACGCCACACCACATGCATATAATTCCTCTACTTAGGATAAAGTAGCCAAATCACACCCACAAGCAAATACAACATGACAAAATCGCATAAACTCACTTAAGCCAGGGACACTCACCCAAGCTAAGCCCTCAGTCTCACTTGGGCTAGCTCACCTCGCCCAAGCGAGCTCAAAACAGTAGCATCAACACGTCATCTCGCTTAGGCGAGATCCTGTCGCCTGGGCGAGCCACACATTCGCCCAAAACCACACCAAAACCTCGCCTAGACGAGTATTCAACAAAACACACAAGAACACACTTCGAGAACTCGCTTAGGCGAGCCACTCTCGCCTAGGCGAGAGTGTCTGTCGCTCAAAACTCAAAACCTCTCGCTTGGGCGAGATATCGCGCTCAAAACTCCCAGGTTCTCCTCGCGACCTCGCTTAGGCGAGTGCCTCTCGCCTGAGCGAGTGACCTTGTCGCTCAACCCTTTTCCTTGTCGCCTAGGCGAGAACCACGAACCAGGACCCAATGTGAGACTCTGCAACTCTCGCTTAGGCGAGGTGGACCCGCTTGGGTGAGACTTGCAGGTTTTCGAGTCTGTTCACACACTCAAATCACCCAACTTTGCCCAATTTGCACCACCAACAATACCAAAACACCATTAACACATTACCAAGCACAAATAATGGCCACAATCATCTGAACATGTCCTATATCATCCATTCATATTACCCAACTCGAGATTAAATCATCTCTACCCATTCCATACCAAAACCCTCCCTCTAATCACAAAAAAATGCATAGCAAGGCTTTGCACACAATCTCAACCAATCAAATTCTGAATCACAGCACATACCACACGAGTTCCATGACATACAATTTATCCAATGCATACACCTAAAATAACAGCACGAAAATTAGGATAAGCTCCTCTAACCTAGAAATAGTGATCAAAATTGAGAAAGACAGGACCTTGATTCACAATTTCCTTCTTGCTTTAGCCCTTGCACACCCAAAACTCAACTCACACTCTCAATCCCGTGCTCCTCTCTATACCAGTTCACCATACTGCCAAAACCCTTCCTTTTACCTAAATTTTAGCTTTTATAGGTGCCTTTAAGATGGGTTTTAAAAATAAAACGAAATTGGGCTTAGTGTGGGTTTTAATTCCTCTTCCATGTTAATTATTTGGTGGTTTTCCAACCCTCTTGGCTGCCCCATTAGGTTCTCTCTACCTTTCCACATTCATTCCAAACTAAGTTTAGTAAAAATAAAGGTTAAGTTCTGTCTACCAAGGTTTGAACTCGTGACCCTCCACTCACAATGCCAAAGCACAATACACTCCAATCAATATAAGTTTACATTACCAATTCCATACTCATACATATTATTAAAAATAATTGGCATACATAGGACTCGAACCCAAGTCCTCTCACACAATAAAAGTACTCTTAACCACTTGAGCTAGCACTTTTCCACATCATATTAAATAATAATTAATGCCATAAAGGCACTTTCTACCCTCATTTATTACTTAATTAATTATTTAATTAATTAATTTTTACGGGTCTTACACGTACCACCAAGCGCTAAGCGCCTTAGTCTTCTCTACCACTGCACCTATTGCCTGACGAGACTTCCTCTGTTGCCATGTGCCACGTGCCTTAGTATTTACCGAACTGCAGGCTCCGCCTGGTGCACCCCACCTTACCGCCAGGCGCCATCGTGATTCAGAACCCCCTTGTTTCTACGTTGTCGCTTGGCGGGTCGATCACCACCGCCAAGCGCTACACCAGTACTTGCACAGTACTGGTTTTAGTTCAGGTTCAAGCACACTTCACACAGGTTGCTCTCATTTGCTCACATTCTAGAGTACACCTAATGAAAAGCATTGCCTTCTATAATGTTCCAAGCCTCGTAGCACCTCACATGTGCATTCATCCTCTAGTCATATAAACCATCCCAAGCATGCTCAAACAAAATATAAGCAGCAACACTCTAACAATTTTAAGCACATGATCTTATGCACCAATGCAATTTAATATGGACACACATGCCTTCACCAAACCAATTCTCCACATGTGACTAACCCAAAGGAACATTCAAATTGATAGAGACATACCACATAACCCAATCATGCTTCATTAGAAGTTACTTGAACTTATCAAGAGGTTATTCATGCATTTTAACGACTCCAAAATCAGCAATATTGAATAACGTATATCTCTAGCTACTGACCTCGAAATCAATCTCCACCGTTCAAAGTAAAGAACCACATGTTATGGACCACCTGTCAAAATTTCACCTAAATCAGACGGTTAACAAACCGAGAAATGTAGTTTTACGAAAACTGCGTGAACTAGAAGAACATGGTAGCGCCTAGCGCCCAGAAGTGAGGATGTGGCGCATGGAGGGACTAAAATATCGCCCAGCGTGTGCGCAAAAAGTACGAAAAACAACATTTTTCGTGAACAGAACACCACGTGCATCGCCTGGTATGGCGCCTGGTGGCCAAATGGGTGCCGCCAAGTGGTTCCTGCACCTGAGAACCTTACCCCCTTCACAACAACTCTGATTTCCATCAATTTCTGACTCCATAGGATACGAACCCAGTTATTAGGACTACAGTTCATTCATAACACTTTCCATTCACGAATTCATTCACATTTTCCCCTTAGATTGCTACCACTATAGAAATTCCCAATTATGAAACCCTAAAATGTGAGTATGTCTCATTCCCCCAATTTTTATGCTTATCACGCCCCAAATTTCACAAGTTTTCACTTCGATTTGGTTAATTAATAATCTTATTACACTTCCTACTAGTCCAAATCTGCCCAGAATCCAGAAAAACATCAAAATCAAGCCTCATGGCTCCCGTCGCCTGGCGGTTCAATCAATACCGCCAAGCCCTTCATAAAAAAACTCAGATTGGGTTGAACAACAAGCGTCGCCTGGTAGTCCCGTTCGTGCCGCCAGGCTGTTGCCCTTCGCAACCCAGAAATGCAAATGAAATGGTATGAGTCGCCATCACCTGCCAGGCGGTTTTTGGAAAAATTCCAGAAACACGATTCTCAAGCAATGCAAGGGATAAATCATACATGATGAGTTATAAATCATGCAATTATTCATAGAACTACAATTAAACGTGGTATAACTCCCCTAACTCTCTAATCATTTTGTTTCCTCTGAATTCGTGTTCCTTACAACACTCTAATTTTCCAGTCTAAAAAACCCTTCCAATTGATTTAGTTTGCCTTTTTATTATGGTCCTTAATTGTGGTTAATGGCCAAAAACGAAAATGGCATTAAAATGAATGTAATTACCATTCAAATTCCATTATGAGTTGTTTTTCAGTCACTTTTGCCTGCTCTTTGGCTAGCTAGGGTTCCTATGCCCCTTCACCTTCATGCCACAAGAAATTTTGGCAAAAAGGAAGCTTAAAATGGTTCTACCAAGGTTTGAACCCATGATCATGCTAATACCAACTCAATACACAACCATTTAACCAATTCATGTTTTGTGATGATTAATATAATTCTATGATTATATTATCACTCAACATGATCAAGCATATTATCAAAAATAATAATAACTTAAATAACACACAAATGACATACATAGGACTTAAACCCAAGCCCTCACACATAATTAAGTACCTTCAACCACTTGAACTAGTACTTTTCCACATCATAGCAATCCGCATTAAATCCCTTAAAGGCTCCTACTACCCCGCATTTATTAAATAATTATTTAAATAATTATTTAAATTTCTCGGGTCTTATAAGAAGTAAGTAAGGTCGGAAAGCACCACCTTACTGACAAGTAACAAGTAAGTTGGACGAAGCTTAAAAATATCAAGCAAGAACGAGAAGTGCAACTCTTATCAATAAGTACTAGGCAAAGCTAAGAACACTTCAACACAATGTTTAAAATTATAATAAACATCATAAATGAGCTTCATTATTTTAAAACACACTATCTATCTATAAACTATTTTTTAGAGTTCCTTGACTTCTTTCTTGGAGTTCTCATCTTCTGTTTATTTGTTTGAAGATCGGAGACCGCTAGGGTGATCCTCTTCCTTTTTGTTTGATTAGTTTATTCAATCATGTTAGTTGAATTTCTGCTCGTTTTCCTGTGGGTCTTCTCTGTTCTGGCTCGCATGTGACTCTCCTTTGGTTGCATTTGAGGTTTAAACCCTCCTTATGAGTCTTTGTTAGTAAGTGATCATAATGGCAGGTCCTGATCGTTTTTGTGTCGTTCTTAGATATAAATAGAGCATCGTAGGGAGCTAAGGTGTTTTGATGTTCTTAGAGTTGTTTGAGTCTGCTTAATCATTTTGCCAGGTGAGGGGAATAATTCGTCTTGGTTTTTAATAAACATGTGTTGCATGTTGTAAATCGATCCATGAAATTGGTTGAATTTTTGTGGTGTGTGATTATGAACCTTGGGTACCAAGATTAGGGTGGAAATGTGCTATTTTTGCTCAAGCAAGAGGAATCTCACTTAGGTGACAATAGCCTAGAATTCCACTTTACTCTTTGTTCGAGTTGTCCTTCAAGCGACAACTCGCTCAAGCGATAGGGTTCTCGCTCAGGCGATAAAGCCATTGTGACTTATTTTGCTTCTGTAAAATTTTAGCTAAAGTGAAAATTTTGTCGCTCAAGTGATAGCGTTTGTTGCACAGACGATAATGCTCTAGAGTTTATTCTAGTTTCTGTATAAAATGTCGCTCAGGCGATAGGATCTCGCCCAAGTGAAACCCTGGTTGTTTTAATTTTTTATTTTCCAACATGATTGAATGTGATATTACTATAATATGAGGTATGACTTATGTATGATTGATTCTGGTATACTGAGACTTGACTTGATATGTATTTGTATAATATGAAAATATGATTATACATGATTGTGAAAATATTATTGTGAAATTGTGATGATAATGTGTTTGTTAATATATACGAGCATTGTATGTGTTTGACGTAATTCCATGAGTCTTATGAGAAGATTTTATGGTGGTGTTATTTTAGTCTATGCATTCTAATGATCATTCATACTCAAATAGAGTATACTGAGTCATGTGGTGAGAGTATGAGAAGGTCCTAGTCTATGACATGATAATGACCTTAGATAATGATGGATTAACGTTGTGTGTGGTACGGTGAAACCCATTGACAATTAATTAAGAAGTTATAAATAGTAAGTGTGGATTATAGATGATATAAAAGTTGAATTACGACAATTAAAAATGTCGTAGTATAATTCGAATAATGACAGTTCAAACTGACGCTTTTCACATTGAATTTGTTTCCCACTAATTAAATTATGACGGTTTTAGCCGCCTTATTTTACATCCCAAAATTGCCATTTTATACATTGCAAAATATGGCAGTGTGCGCGACAGTTAAATTAAAACAACCACATTTTGCTTTATGGCAACACGAATTACGAAGGTTTTTGAAACAACTACAAACGTAAATTACGGCGGTCAAAACCGTCACATTATACAAAAATAACCACCACAATTTACACGATTTTTTTAGTGAAATTTTTTTATTGTTTGTACCCTTAAATGACTGTATTAATATATTTTAATTTTGTTAACCTACCTTTGAATATTATTATGAAATATCTTATTTTATTAGTTTTTTACCATTAAAATGGAATGTTATAAATATAAATTTAAAGGTAAATACTATTATTATTATTATTTTTTAATTTTTTTTACATGAGATCCGAGTATGTGACGAGTGAATCAATTATGTGGTTACGATGAGAGAGGGGGAATCAATTCTGTTCAAATATTTGAATTTTTTTAAATCAGAGCATCACTTCTCTCATTCTTATAATTCATTTCCAACCCTAATCTTCATCACTTTTCTCCTTTGAAACCTTCTCCCACAAACCATTGGCACTCCTCCAACACTTATCTCACCAACATCAGCTTCACCGATTGCAAGCTCATAGATACATTAAAATTAAAGGATCAAATAAATAATGTTATCTACTTGATGTAGTTTTTCTTTTATCTTCTCACTTTTGCGGGTAATCCTAAGAATAATTACTCGCAAATCCACTTATTCAAACAACATTGACACTGATCTCCCATCCAAATATAACACGAGTGTTGAAACATTATTACAAATACCTCCACATCCGATAACATGACCTTCAAAATCCATTGAGATATAGAGACCAAGACTTTCAAATACATAAACCAAACCCAGAGTCCAAGACTTTCAAAATTGTGAAGTGATCGTGAACAAGAAAAGTTTCAAATACCAAGATTAACCATTGTAAAAACAATTTTAATTTTTCAAAAATATTTTTTAAATGAATATACATATTATGTCCATAAATTTAAAAAATTAAGTATCCAGTAACAAAGTATTGGAGTTGGAAAATAATTTAGATTCTGCTACTATAAAAGAATGGCAAGTTTCCGTAACTATTTTTGTGTTTGTTATTGTATATATTCATTTTAAAAGATATTTTAAATTTTTATAATTTTAAATTTATTTTAAACTTTGTATACATTTTATATTATATAATTTAATTTTGTTTATTTTATAACGTGAAATTAGAAATTTGATTTTGTGTTTTTAAATGTTCATTATAAAATATAAATTTATATGTATCGAATTATACATTCTAAAACATAAATTTACTTATGTTTTAATGTTATATACTTTACAATGCAAAACGCCTCTTAATTACATTGGGAATTGAAATTAAAAATTCCAAACTCCAGAATGCAATTTAATTTTAAATGAGATTGTACATTCTATAATATCCTCAAATTTTAAATTCTACAACTTAAAAAAGATAAATAAAAAATAAAAGGTAAAATTGTAATTTTCAAATGTATTGGAATGCAGGATGAAAATATGAAAGTTCATGAAAGTGTTAGTTAAGAAATTGGCTTTCTCAACAAAAATGGGCCTATTGAATCATTTCAGCATTTTCTTCCTGCACCCCACAAAAGGTCTAATTCCCAAACTATTTTAACTATAATTAAAATAAAAATCATTAAATATCATTACTCTTTATACTTTCCATAGTGGGTGTTGTCTCAATTAGCTATGCAAGGGGAGAGGAGACGCAAAGGTAAAATGGAATATTTGAATTTAAGGGGTGCGGGGACAAAAAATGGGGGTGCATGAAGAACAACCCATTTCAGCAATTTATAAACATCTCTATTCAATTGGTCAAGATGACAGAAAGAACATTTATTTTGAAATCCATTCAAAACTGTTCCACCTATTACCTTTAAAACAATATTATTGAAAGAAAAAAATAAAACTCTACATTTATAATCCCTTCATGCCCACAAGTTTTAACCTTTTCTTCTACTCTTATCTTGATTCTTTCTTCAATCTATATCAAACATATCCAACAATTACGGAACGTGAATGCTTCTATTAGGAAGTTTCACTGGAAAATAATTTTGGTTGAATACATTTATTATAAGGAATTGATTTGAAGAAGATTTTTTTTTCTTAAAAAGGCATTTTCAGGTCAATTGGAGAAATAATAGACTTGAATATACATATATGTATATATACATATATATATATATATATATATATATATATATATATATATATATATATATATATATATATATATATATATATACATATATATATATATATGTACATATATATATATATATATATTTCAATTTTTTATTTCTTCTAGTTATTTGATTTGTCA
>Ga0209589_1012068_pt1 | contig 11870 bp, 5 predicted proteins | sample CowpeawhiteBW_FD_187525 | JGI IMG/M metagenome (GOLD analysis project Ga0209589, IMG submission 187525) | Root nodule microbial communities of legume samples collected from California USA - Cow pea white BW (SPAdes) (version 2) | ecosystem: Host-associated > Plants > Roots > Nodule | place: USA...
TATCAAACATGCTTTCTTTTTTTATTATCACTTTTTAATTTTCTTTCAATTTTTTAATTTTCTCTTTTACATTTTATTTCACCTTTTTTATCTTTTGCATTATTATTTTTTATTTTTTTACCTGGACGAAATTGGGTGTTGACAACTTCCTTAGGTTTCACTTAATCCATATATGAATATTCTCTCTCCACTAAAGAGATTGATTCTAATTTTATAATTGTTTTGGTTTATGTTGATGACAATGTGCTTGTGGTTCCTGTTTAATTATCGTTCATTTTGTTACTGCTATGTTGAGTAATCATGACAAATTATAAGATATTGGATATCTTAGTTTTTTTTTGGAACCTTCTTGGTCGAAGTACGATATATCTATGTGTCAAAGACATTATATCTTGTCTATTATTTTTTAGGTTTAATTACTTGGATGGTACCCACTTTGGTAGAAGTGTGTCAATTTGGTACCCACGGGAAAAAAAGTGTCAATTGCGTCCCCACTTTGAAAAAGTGCCTCAATCAGGTCTCTTTCAGGAAAAAAAATTAATTAACGTCGTTAACAGCATGTCACGTGTCACTCTCTGGTTTTTTTATTTTTTTATTTTTATTTTTTGCAAAAATGTTTTTGTTGCCATGTGTCAAGTCCCTTTTGTGACACGTGACAATGTCAGTGCCACGTGGTAGAATAATGTCATGTGTGGCAAATGTCATTGTACTGATTTCAATTTAGTACCTATATTTATCTCGATGTTTCAATTTAGTCCCCACTTTTATGTCTTTTGTTCAATTTTGTCCCAATTTTTTTTTAATAGTTGAAGTATATTTTTTAATTCATTTTTTTATAAGATTAAAACTAATTAAGTATAAATATTTTTACAAAAATAAGTACTTATATTTATATTAAAATTTAGTGGTCAAAGAATACATTGACAAGATATGTGTTAATAATATACAATAACGTAATATGCGAAAAATTCATTTTTAATAAAAAAAATATTAGTATAACATTTATACAAATAATAGATTTGGTTTTGAATTGGACAAAAACAATATTGTTTTACTTTGAAAAAAAACGTTGATGATTATATTGTTCTATTAGTATAGCATTTTTTTACAACTAAATTTTAATATAAATATCAGTACTTAATGTTGTAAAAATATTTATACTTAATTACTTTTAATCTTATAAAAAATGACTTAAAAAATGTTCCACAATTATTAAAAAATATTGGGACAAAATTGAACCAAGGCACAAAAGTGGGGACTAAATTGAAACAATCAGGTATATACGGGTACTAAATTGAAATCAGTACAATGACATTTGTCACACGTGGTATTATCTTGTCACGTGGCACTGATATTGCCACGTGTCATCACAGGAACTTGACACGTGACAACAACAAAATTTTGCAAAAAAATATTATAAAAAATTAAAAAATTAAAAAAATCAGAGAGTGGCACATGGTGTGCCGTTAACGGCATTAATTATATTTTTCTGAAAAGGACCTGCTTGAGGCACTTTTGAAGAAGTGGGAACACAATTGACACTTTTTTTCCTGCGGGTATCAAATTGACACACTCTTACCAAAGTAGGTATCATCCGAGTAATTAAACCTATTTTTTATTGTGGCATGATGGGTTGTAAGCAAACTTTCATTTCCATGATGGCCAATGTTAAGTTCCATTATAATTTAGGTGATCCTTTGCCTTACTCAAGTATTTATAGACGTCTCATATAAATTACTTTATTTAACTATATCCAAACTTGATATTTGTTATATTGTTCATAAAACAAGCAATTTGTCTCCAATCCTTGTTTTAAAACATGTGAATGTTGCATATTTTCTTCTTAGATACTTAAAACATATTGTTGATCAAGGTTTGTTATTTAAATGAAATTCTAATTATTCTTTACATGCATATGTGGGTGTTGATTGAGGTCCATGTCTTGAAAATAGAAAATCCACTACTAGGTTTTGATTTTTTTTTCAACAATTCATTAATTTCATGGAAAACAAAAAAAGCAAACAACAATTAGCAAATCTTTAGCTAAAGTTGAGTACGAATCTTTTGCATCTGTTACAACTTAAATTACTTGGATACGAATTTTGCTTATCGATTTTCATATTCTTATATTGCGTTATAATGTGACAACAAGGCATCTATCATCATTGCATCTAACCTTACGCACCATTCCATTATGTTTGTGAACAAGTTGACAAAGGCATTATTAAGCTTACTCACATCAAGACATCATCAAATTGTTAATGTTTTCATACAATCCTTACCAATACCACACTTTTTTTCTCTACCATTTCCAATATGAGAATTTATTACATTTTTCTCCCATCTTGGGTCGGGGGGGTGGGGGTTAGGCTTCCTGTTTTAGGCTTATATCAGGTTTTGGTTGTTTATGATTATTTTTTCTGTTTTGTTATTTATTGCCTTTTATATAAAGGTTTTTGTGTAATTATTTTCAATAATAAGTTCCCCTTATTTTTTGCATTTGTGTCTTTTCATTCAATGAGTAGTGACCTTAATGATAAAGACAAACGAGAAGGAAAAAGGTGAGAGGATAATGCACATTATTGGGATTCACAAAAAGGTAACCAAAAAGATTTTAAGAAAATCATGTGAAAGGGAATGTTTGGAATCACTACACTACCAATTCAATTGATCAATTATATAATCTATTGGATTACATTATGATCAAAGTTATCAACTTTAAAATGTTGCTAGATTTTTTATAGCCTACATTTATAGGTTAAAATTATCAATGCATGTTTTGGTTAAACCAAATTTCTTTTACACATCAAAATAGGACAAGTTTACAAACAATATAAGATCAAAAGAAGACATAACATCTAACTTTTGAGACATTGTAGGGACCATTGACTACTACCTCATAAGCAATAAAACTACACCATATCAAATCATTAATTATAATAAAAAATGATAAAGGTCTTGAATAACAAAATTGGCACACATAGATTATTAGAGTTGAAATGATCTAAACACGTTTTCATGGACTAACTATTTACCAAAATTATAATTACATCTTAACTTCTATTTTAATATTTATATCTTAGGATTTCAATAAAATAAAGTTGAGTCTTGAGTGGTGTATCATCCTTTATAATAGTCCAAATATTCTTCTCTCTAACAACAAATTATAACAAATGGATTTTATCATGAAAAGTTTCTTTAACCTCAACCATAATGTTGTTCAAATCTTCTCCTTTGCAACTTCATAAAGGACATCATCTCTCAACAATGGAAGGATCATCAAATGGTTTCCTTCATTTACTTTGGAGCAACTCTCCCCATGTATAACATACCATCAAAAGGTGGGACCTACACATCTTACTCCTTCACCGATCCTTACAATTTGTTCTTTAGTGATTTAAACTATTATTCCTAATGAGGTATTTTATTTTGTAATTGATACTTATCTTCTTGCCAAAACTTATCAATAACATGAAAAAATATTAAAAAATTGGCTTTCATACACGTTTGTTGTTATCAGAGTGCCAACAAACAAATCCATTGATAATGAAGGAATGTGATATACAAATAAGCGAATCAAATCAACTAGAAATGATGAACAAATAACAAATTCAAAGTTATAAAAGAATGAAATGTCTTTTGCATTTAGCTACGAGAATTATTACATTGTAATGTATCTCTAATTTGTTGCGTATTTATGGAATAAACATTACCCATTATGATAAAAGGCTACAAAATAGTTACAAGTTAGTTATATGTATAAAATGAAAATTTAATTACCTAAATTAATACTTATAGACGACCACACTTTTGACTCATTGGATAACCATGTTGTAAAAGCAACATTTATAACTATCAAATGGCTCTACTAAATAATGTTTACAACTACTATATGACCTAACCTAAAATGAGTTAAGTTTACTACGATCTCTACTTTTATTACAGATTGGTAACATTTTAGTTGAATTGGTCTTTATAACACTTAATTTATTAAGTTTAAACTACCTTTTGTATTGAACATATTTTTCTTGTATTGGCATCATCGAATTCAACATATAATATCATAGAAGTTTGACCTGTTGTGTCAAAGTCATAAATGGGGATTCATGAGTCAACCATTGATGGATCTTAAGATGGTGTAACAAATTGAAAGCCAAATTTGCATCTTATTATGTTGGTCGTATCTTGAACATTGTGTCTTTTCTATGGTAAGTGTAACGCCCCGCCTTTTATATGAATAATTATTATTTGATAAAAAGATGGATTTTTTTTGTGTGCAATAAGATTCTGCCTGAGAGAACAATAACAATAAAATAACTTCATATTCACACACGCACACACATATACATACATACATATATATATATATATATATATATATATATATATATATATATATATATATATATATATATATATATATATATTTATATGTATATGTATGTATATATGTGTGTGTCAATAATTTACATATCTGTAATTGTTCTTAAAATATTACAAAAATATGTATTTTGTATAACATTAAGAGTTCTGCATCAAAATAGAAGATTATTTAAATTTTTAATATCTCCAAAAGATATTAATGTAAATTATCCACGAGTCAATCTTCAAAAGATCCCCCAATAATTTCTCAAACAACTCTCACTAAGCAGGTTCCTCTTCTACTCGTACAACAGATACATGTGAAAGAAAAAAAAAAGTATGAAAGGAATGAGGTCTTTATAAGCCTTAAATAATAAATTCAACAAACAATACATACATCGAGGGCCTATAATTGGACCTACAACCACACGACTCAATCTCATTTTTTTATCAAACATATGTATCCATATTCCACTTTTTATCATACTTATGAACATCAAAAGTTACTTGGGAAGTGATTAGGTAGTTGATTATTTCTCATAAAAACCTTGGTAATTTCATAACTATTTATTTCTTGATAATATTAGTCACTTATCGGCTCATAAAAGAGATATATACTTACTACTTAACCTTGGCGATGCTGAGCAGGTATCGGATAGTCCCAAGTTTGACCTATGAATATCCTAGTCCATGGCGTTATTCTGAACTATCTAGATATTCACCTACTTGGTAAAACTTCTTTAGACCACACCATGGTCCTTGTCTTTCATCACGTAGTGTACCAAACTATGACTTTCCAAATACAAAATACTTTGACATTGGTTTGGTCTGAACTCATGGCAACCAAACTTAAGACTCATTCTTAACTGACATACTCTTTGACATTTTCAAAGATCATAAAATGTGATGACTATCACGTTATGTCATTATATAAACCATACACAAAGAATATAAAATAACAATAAAACATACATGTAACTTTATTTTATCCAAGCTCATTGAATAAAATAATATTTAATTTTACTTTACTTTTATATTTTTCAAATTATAAAATAATGATAAAATAAGAATCAAAGCAAAAAAATTTAAATAAAAATGGATATGGATTAAAATGTTATAAACTAATATAATAATACAGATATAACTTAATATAAAAGACCAATGATTAACTAAAAATGCAATTAAATAAATAAACATGATCAATTCGTCACTAAAGATAAATTAAATGAAATAAATAAACAGGACTAGACTAGTTCATAAATGAAAATAGATTGGACCGTGCGTAACTGGAAATAAATTAAATGAAATAAATAAATTGGACCCGTGCGTATTTGTCGATAAATTAAAATAAATAATTAAACATGACCAATACATAAATAAATAAATAGGATTGCGTAACTAAAGGTAAATTAAATTAAGTAAATAACTAAATTAGACCGGTGTTTAAATGAAGATGAATCAAATAATATAAATATAAATAAATAAAGAGGATAATAAATGAAATGCTTAAATATACATTTAGTCTTTCGTTGTTTTTATTCAATTTGGTTCTCATTTTCGTTTTGTGTCAATTAGGTCTTTTTTTTTCATCAAATTTTGGTTAATTTGTTTTTTTTCTACTAACAATGTTTAAATAGTTAACGTTTTTTAACATTACATCATTACATACCATATGTCAGCTCCTGCCTTTTTGATTCTTTTTTTATTTTTTTAATTTAAAAAAATTGTCCAATGTGTCAAGTCATAATTGTGTCACATGTTAGTGTCAGTTTGAGGTATTGTCCTATATTCATTATTTTTGCTAAATTTAGTCCCTATATTCGTTATATTTGTTCATTTTAGTCCCAATTTGTATTAAAATGAATCAATTTTGTCCATTTCAAATTGACAAAAAATTTAATATCTTTTATAAATATTATATTAATATTTTTCCTAAAATTGACATTTTTATTAATTATTTTTGAAAATTGAATATAAATTATTAAATTTAATTATAAATTGAATAAAATTCTTATATTTAATTGTTAAATAGAATACAATTATTTAAAACATTATTGGACTATAATTATTAAATTTTTTTTCTAATAATTATATTCTAAAATACTGATAATTTCAAAATTGATATTTAAACATATTTCAAATATTATAAAATTTTTAGAACATTAAACTAATAATTATAAAATAAAAATAAAAATATTTTATATTTTATATTTTAATATCTAAAATTAAATAAAAATATTAAATATTTTATACTTAAATGTCAGTTTTAGAAATGTTAATATATATTTTTAAAATATTTCATAATTATATTTCAATAATATTTTAAATAATTATATTTTATTTAACAATTGAATTTAATAGTTATATTCAATTTATAATTAAATGTTATAATTTATTATTGAATTTCAAAAATAACTAATAATAATGTCAAGTTAAAAAATAAATGTATAATATTTATAAAAAGTTAAATTTGGTCTCAACCGAAAGGGAAAAAATTGTTCCATTTTAACAAAATCTATGACTAAATTAAACAAAAATAGCGAATATAGGGACTGATTTAACAAATATAATGAATATCGAAACTAAATTGAACAAGAAAAAAAAATCAATCACAAACTGACATGTGGCATTGACATTGACACTTGACACAATTGTGACTTGCTCACGTGGGCAATTTTTTTGAAATTAAAAAAAAAATATTTAAAAAAAACACAAAATGACACGAATTTCGAGACTAAATTGAACAAGAAGACAAAATACAACCACAAACTGACACATGACATTGACATTAACATGTGACACAATTGTGACTTGACACATGGACAATTTTTTTGAAATTAAAAAAAAAATAAAAAAAATGAGGAACTAACACCGTTAGTAAAAATGATCAAATTGACCAAAATGTGACGAAAATGAGAATCTAATTGAACGCAAAACGAAAATGAGGACTAAATTGAACAAACACAATGAAAATAAGGACCAAATGTGTATTTAAACCTAAATAAAAATAAGTTAAATGGAAGTAAATAAAATAATATGTGATTCAAATAAATAAAATATTAATATAATACTAATGAGTTAACATAACTATCTCCTTACCTTATTAGTTGGGGGACACATTAGCAATACTTTTAGAAAGTTAAAAATTCTTCTAATGTCTTACTTCAATTTCTTTCGTTCTCTCTCTTTGTGTCATTTGTCTTTTTTTTTTCATTTATTTACTTCACATGGCACACACACATGTGTGTGTGTGTATATATATATATATATATATATATATATATATATATATATATATATATATATATATATTATCATTTACTTTTATTATTATTTTCGTTTTATTTAATTATAATATTTCTTAAAACTACTTGATTTATTTTTTAATGTTCAAATTATATCTAGATATAATACAAAACATCAGTAAAAACACAAATTTATCTAACTCTTATTTTTAAAGGAAGGATAAAGTAAATAGTACAATTTATTAGAAGTAAGGTATTATAGTAAGTTTCTTATGAGTGTAATCTAGAAGTCCCAAATATAACAAACATTTTAAAAGTTGAGGGTCCAATAAAGAGCAAATTAATTTTTCTAGATGACATCTTTGCTTAATGTAATATTACTTAGATAAAATAACATTAGTTAATCAAAACTTTAGTTGTGTTTGAACTTTACATTTATGATGTCATTTTGTATGGTGCATTCAAATTGTTATGCATGAATTAACTTTCCTTTCCATAATTCCTTTATTGTATATACATTAATTCAGCATACACATTGGTGTGTGTCATATATCAATAAACAACATATATGCACATAAACATGAACTGAACAAGAGTTGAATCTCCTCAAATGATGATATCATTATTTGTTTTCATGATCATCTTAGGATCAATGATTTCAATCATGATGTATAATATAGTAAGAACAAAAATTATATAAATTTAAACAAGAGTCAAATTTAACTGCAAAAATATTAAATGGAATTAAAAAGGTAATAGAAATGAAGAAAGGACCTCAAAAGGGAATGAAAAAAATGGTGTCACTTGTTGAAGTGAAATATAACTGCATGCTTCCTCGAAGATAAGATATTAAAATTGCTTCCACGTGCCAACAAAAAATACTCTTTCATTTAATATCCTCAAACTTGTTTTACAAAAGTTATACATGACTATTTGTGAAGAAGTCATCCTCAAATTCAAATGCTAATCATAATGTAATATAATAAAATATCTTATTTTATAGTTATCTATCCCACTTTGACTTAGAGTTGGAGAGAAAATTTTGATTTTTGAAACTAAAATCTCTACTCATTGTGATTCAAGTCAAGTTAGAAGGAGCATACTTGTTTATCATTTCCTTATTTTATTTTTTGACCTACCAAGTTCCAAGTACATTTCATATACACACAACGTATCTTTATTTGGACAACGTATCTCTATTTGGACTTGTAATAACCGAATAAGTCCCATTATTCAAATTACTATATATGTGTGCATAAAAATGAATAACTTACAATTAATACAAGTCTAAGAAATGCAAAATAAAGGAAATAAAGACTTTTTTTATTGTAACAAAAATATTTTGTCTTTATATGTTTCTAAAAATATTATCTTTTGATAAGATAGGTTCTTGTAAATTTTATTGGTTTTCATTTGTGCATTCATCAATACACATGCAGAATCCATTAATTGTAACGTCCCATTTAATTATAGCGCGGAATTAAAAGAAATGTCACAAAAAATAGTACTGTAGCATAGTCATGGGGTCCTTAACACAACTCCTACAACCTCGGCACACCACGATGCCAACGGAAACCAAATACAAGTCTAGCAAAAGAGAAAAAAGGGTAGCAAGGCGTAAAACAATACATGGACCATAGCCCTAACGAAAACCATGAAGGAAAGAAATATAAAGTCCAACCCAGATGGCTAAGCAGCGGAATCGCCATTTCCTTGCTGACCGCGGGAACCTCGCCCATCTGCTCCCATCAATTAAATTGATGAACATGAAAGAATAACCACATACAAGACAACCATACAACAAACATGGTAAGCTAGAGCCAACAACATTCTCATCATACAGTCAAATATATTTTCACCATTCAATATCCATACAACAACCAAGCATGTTATCACTTTCAATCGATACACTACAACGCGACTTGGCTCATCCAGATACGTATAACCTGGTCGAATTCAGCGGATGCTTGCACTTGTGGTGGATACCTCTGCTCACCCCCAAGCTATGTGTTACAAGTGTTACAACGAATCAATTTTCCCTCACCACAAGGTTAGCCCTTAATGAATTTCGGGCCTCCTGCTACTCTCACCACATGAGTCAGTCCGCTCTAAGTGAGACTAACTGACTCCTTAGAGTGTCAGGATGCAACCTTAACTTGAATCCTTACCTAGTTATACAAATGGGGCACCACCATGGACACCCACTAACAGGGACCATGGAATTACGTCCTGACTATTGAAGCGCGGCCCTGAGAATCTCACCTAGAGATTCCCAAGGACTTACGCACTGACACAGACCAAACTTTCTTAATCAACCAAACAAATTCAGCATGCATACACACAACCTATATACATATACATAAAATTTCTCGTAATCCACCTCTTTCGTATTCCCAACCAAACCATGCCAACTCATTGTTCTCGAACCCAGAATATGGAGCTCTGTCTCATACCATTACCATGCCACATTGATACCAACCCTTTCATGTCTCATGTTGAACTCATATCAAACTCATAATTTCAATTTCATGAATCATCTCATACAATTATCATGTTCACATCATGTTAAAACTAATAAATCACACTCATACACCACCTCATTCATACAGGCCATTTAGTTCATGAATTTAAAGGTAATACTCATATAAGCATGTTGTCCACTTTTTGAAATCAAAGAAATATCAAGACCAACCCCTTTCTCGCCCAGCATCTTGCTCAGGCAGAAAGGTCTCGCCCAGGCGAGAAGGACCCTCGCTCAGGTGAGCTCCCTTCGCCTAGGCGAGAGCTCGACTTCCAGTATGAGAACCCTGCACGCGTTCTCACTTAGGCGAGATCCTCCTCGCCTAAGCAAGACGTTCGCTCGCCCAAGAAGTACAGTGGGTCACCTAGGCGACCCTTCGTGGAGAAATACACAGGCGAGTCCTTGTTAATCTCGCCTAGGCGAGGCAGGCTCGCATAGGCGAGTTTAACAGACTTCGCCACTATTCCTCACTGCCATCAGCACAGTTCATGCCCAAACAACAACGCAAATCATTCCATACACTCATAGTCACATATAAGCACGAAAATCACAGAACACCATCAAAACTATCATCATTGCACCAAAAAATAGGGTTCTAACTTCCCTTACTTGGAAGTAGCTAGAAGGTGCCTCGACTCTAACCAACGGAGCACGACAGCTCAAGGAGGGGACTTGCGAGCTGAATAAGACAGTGGAACAGAGTTAGGAACTAAGCTCACGGTGAAACCCTACTGTATAAACGGACAGATGCTCATGGAGAAGAAGTGTGAGCTGAAAGATGACTTACGTGGAGTAAGAACTGGGTTTAAGTTAGTTCAAAGAATGGCTTGGGGAGAAACCCTAGCAGACCTCTGAGAGCAGTGGGGATGACAGCTGGTTTCTGAAAGAGTGAAAGCGTACGCATTAGGGCAGACTAGGGTCAGTTTTATCCTTTGGGCCAGTTCTTAGGCCCATTAGATTTGGGACAACCCTATAAGTTAAAGGCATAAAAGAACATGGCCTTACATTGACCATTAAGTGTGCTAATGTGTCATAATCAACATTCAACTAAAATTAGTAAACATTAAACTATTTAACAATTCTAAACATTTTTAAACAAAGTCGCATCTCATATGCATAAGAAATTCATCTTTTCAGTCTTTTTGTCTTTCAATGCTTCTTGTAATTGACTTAAAATACACAAAATTTGATAATTTGACAACTTCAAAGGTTGATAGATTGTCTTGTACTAGTTGATAGATTGTCTTGTACGATAATAAATCACTTGGATGAAGTGACTCAACTTAATTTTATTTATTATGATTAAAATATGTAAAATGAACAAATATGATCAAAATTGTATTAGATCATTATTGTCAAGAATAGTTTATTAAAAATAAACCTATTCATTTTTTTTTCAATAACTTTTATCCTAACACATAAAAAAATGTAAAATTCTCTTAAATTTTGTTCAAACACTTTATAGACATGTTATACTTTTATAATAGATGAGACTTACTTGATCACACTCAAAATTAGTAATATCAATTTAAGGACTAATATTATATTACAGAATAAAGAAATAATATCTATAATATAATATATTAAGGTGTAAAATATATATTGTAATGAAGTATTTTGACATTTAATGAAGAAAAAAATTATTTTTGATGGAAATTAGAACATTCGACATATATATATATATATATATATATATATATATATATATATATTTATATTGTTTTTTTTTATATATATTTTTT
>Ga0209589_1012069_pt1 | contig 11870 bp, 17 predicted proteins | sample CowpeawhiteBW_FD_187525 | JGI IMG/M metagenome (GOLD analysis project Ga0209589, IMG submission 187525) | Root nodule microbial communities of legume samples collected from California USA - Cow pea white BW (SPAdes) (version 2) | ecosystem: Host-associated > Plants > Roots > Nodule | place: USA...
AATTTATGAAAACATTAGGAAAATAAATAAATAAAAGATTAGGAAATAACGTTTAGGATTAAACATATTATTTTAATATGAAAAAGTTTTACAACCCTTAACATGAAAAAAATATGGCACAACATATTCATACAATGTCAAAACATGATATCTCTCACTTATTCACGCAACAACGTTCACAACCCAAAGCAATCAACAAAACATTAATTATAAAACTAATGAACCCCAAAAAGCATGACAGTAATGTTTTTTCCATATAAAAAAGAAATAGTGAAAACATCAAATTCAACCAAGATAAAAAACACATCTCGAGAAATACTGCACAACACAATAAAAAATTAATTTTGCGAACCTGAACGGGAGATCATACTTACAATTGTTGCATTGGAACACTAAGAAGCACGTGGGGGTGGCGATCGAAGGTGAGTAGGTTTTTTATGTGCGAGGGTTAAAAGAGAATGTGTGCTTAGGGTGAGAGAGGTCTCCAGAAATTTTTGAGAGAGAAAAAATTAATTTTTTTCTTCTTTTTCTAATGGGTTTATATACACAACATTATAAATCTAATGTAATCTCGTAATAAAGGTCTGCCTTAATTACAACGAGTTTTAAAAGGCAAGAACTGGGCTTAATATTATTACAATATGGGAATCAAATCATAGAAAAAAACAGAGCGCAAAATCAAACGTGATCAACAAAATTGGTTCTAATTAGTAAAAGAGATATTGTTTTGAATTATATTACTACTTTCTCTATCTGGACAAAAGAGGTGTCATAAAATCAGAGCACAAAATCAAACGTTATCAGGACAGATTAATTAGAATTACAAAAAAGATATTCTTGAGAAACATATTAATATTTTCCTCATCTGGAAAAGGAGGTGTCATAAAATCAGAGCACAAAATCAGAGTAAATAATTCTAAATATTAGAACATATTCTATTTCTAATTATTAGACTAACTTCTTAATCTGGAGCAGAATCGACAAAGCATAGAGTGGGGGTGCGAAAATTAAATGTTGGGCTGTCATTAGTTGCACGAAAAACGGTGTGGGTATATAGAGTATTTTGGGCTAAAATAGAAACAAAGCCTCAAAAGAAAATACATACAAGATTAAAACAAAATTTTTTCTTTTTGTTTATTTATTTATTATTATTATTATCCTATTATTATTATTATTTAGACAAAGAAAAAAAACCAAAGAGAAAACTTATTTATTTTTTTTATATTTTATATTTTATATTTTTTACCCTTTTTTTTGAAAAAAAAATTATTATTATTTATTCTATTATTTATTTAGCCGGACGAAATTGGGTGTTGACAGCTGCTCCTCTTTACTTAGATTTTTCTTGAAAATATGAGAATTTTACATTTTCATATTCTCAAAGAAGTATAAGTAAAGATAAAGACACTAATTTCGTCCGATTTCAAAAGAAACAAATGCGAAACATGAAATCAAAGGTCACAAACCAACAACCTCATTTCCAAAGGATTCAATGACCATTACAGGTAGAGGGTCTTGATCCAGAAAGACATAAACATTTTGCAAACTAAAACTTTTTGAGAAAGATTAGACCAATCCTGAGGAGAGGGTCTACATCTAAAGGATTCGACGACCATTACCACGTAGAGGGCCCCGATACCAAAACATATACTTTTTGCCAATATAATTTCTTTATAAAAAAGATTAGACCAATCCCGAGAAAAGGGTCTACATCTAAAGGATTCGGTGACCATTACCACGTAGACGGCCTTGATCCAAAAACGTATACTCTTTGCAAATATGATTTCTTTTTGAAAAATATTAGACCAATCTCAAGGAGAGGGTCTACCTCTAAAGGATTCGGAGACCGTTACCACGTAGAGGGCCTCGATCCAAAAATATAAACTTTTTGCAAACTAAAACTTTTTGAGAAAGATTAGACCAATCTCGAGGAGAGGGTCTACATCTAAAGGATTCAGAGACCATTACCACGTAGAGGGCCTCGATCCAAAAATATAAACTTTTTGCAAACTAAAACTTTTTGAGAAAGATTAGACCAATCCCGAGTAGAGGGTCTACATCTAAAGGATTTGGAGACCATTACCACGTAGAGGGCCTCGATCCAAAAACATACACTTTTTGCAAACTAAAACTTTTTGAGAAAGATTAGACCAATCCCGAGGAAAGGGTCTACATCTAAAGGATTCAGCGACCATTACCACGTAGTGGGCCCCGATCCCAAAAACGTATACTTTTTGCAAATATAATTTCTTTTTGAAAAGATTAGACCAATCATGAGGAGAGGGTCTACATCTAAAGGAGGACCTGAAAATTGATTTAAGCATAAACAAACACAACGTGAATGCCATGTGAAAACCTGCCCCTATGGGCTCTTAAAGTCTTGATGGTATAATGTGATGAGGGTGCATGAATGCATGCATAAAACTCTTATTTTTCCTTCCTTTACTTTTCTTTTCCTTTTTCTTGGCATTTAGTGAATTCATCATAAATGTACCCTTTTTACCAATATTTTTATTATTTTTAATTATCAACTCAATGTGAAACTTTTGCAACACATTTATGAAATGATATATATATATATATATATATATATATATATATATATATATATATATATATATATTCATTTATCAAATAAAACGAAATACAAAAACTTGAAAATAATGTCGATATCCTTAGTTGCATCCCTTATTATGGAATCATCATGCATAGAATTTTTTAACCGCATCAGAGTTGACTGGCAATGGTAACTCCTCCCCATCCATCCTTATGAGAATTAGTGCCCCACTAGAGAATGCTTTCTTCATCACATACGGGCCTTAATAATTTGGAGTCCATTTGCCTCTATGGTCCCTTTGTATAGGTAAGATTTTTTTCAAAACTAGATCGTGTTCATGGTACTCTTTGGGACACACCTTTTTGTGAAACGCTTTTTTCATTCTTCTTTGGTATAATTGTCCATGACACACCGCATTTAACATTTTTTCCTCAATGAGGTTAAGCTGGTCAAGTCTGGCTTGAACCCATTCCGCTTCTTCTTATTGGGTTTCCATCAATACTTGCAAGGATGGGATCTCTACTTCAAAAGGGAGTACTGCTTCCATTCCATATACAAAAGAGAAAGGTGTTGCCCTGGTTGAAGTACATACTAATGTGCGATATCTATGCAAAGCAAAAGGAAGCATCTCATGCCAATCCTTATATGTGACCACCATCTTTTGTATAATCTTTATATTTTTATTAACAACATCAACTGCCCCATTCATCTTCGGACGGTAAAAAGAAGAATTATGATGTTGAATCTTAAATTTTGTACACAATTCCGCCATCATTTGACTATTTAGGTTGGTACCATTATCAGTGATGATCTTGTTAGGCAAACCATATCTGCAAATCAACTCTCTTCTTATGAAATTTGGCACTACTTTTCTGGTCACACTGCCATAAGAGGCCGCCTCTACCCATTTGGTGTAGTAATCAATTGCAACTAAAATGAAGCGATGTCCATTTGATGCTTTTGGTTCTATGGCTCCAAAAACATCTATTCCCCACATTGAAAAAGGCCATGGTGATGTCAAAAAATTTAGGGTTGTGGGTGCCATGTTAATATTATCAGCATATACATGGCATTTCTCACACTTCCTCACATGCCTGCAACAATCATTTTCCATGGTTAACCAAAAATAACCAACCCTCAAAATCTTTCTGGCCATTGAATGCCCATTCATATGTGTGCCAAAAGTGCCCTCATGAACATCTTTCAATATCACTTCAGCTTCTATTGCATCCACACATCTGAGGAGAACCATATCGTGATTTCTTTTGTACAAGACATCCCGATTTAAAATGAAACTAGTAGCCAGTCTTCTTAAAGCTCTCTTATCATTCTCGGTTGCCCTTTCAGGATACTCTAGAGTTTCAAGATAATGTTTGATATCAAAATACCAAGGTTTACCATCTGACTTCTCCTCGATGAAATGATAATACACTAAGTCGCCATAACTCTCCATTTTGATCATTGGTAGTTCTCTGTTTGGAACAATCTCAAACATTGATGATAGGGTAGCTAAAGCATCAACTAATTGGTTATCTTCACGAGGAATGTGCTAGAATGTTATAAAATCAAAATACTCTATCAACCCCTTGATGTAAGCTTGATAAGGGATTAATTTCTGATCTCGGGTCTCCCATTCTCCTTTCAATTGATGGATAACCAAAGTTGAATCGCCATACACCTTCAAAATTTTTGCTTTTGATTCAATTGTTGCTCGAATGCCTATGGCACATGCCTCATATTCTGCGATATTATTTGTGCAATTAAAACATAGTCTTGCTGTCATTGGTATGTATTGACTTTCCAGAGAAATAAGCACTGCCCCTATTCTATGCCCTAATGCATTAGATGCACCATCGAACAACAATATCCATGCCTTTTCATCCTGGCGTCCCTCATTCTCTTCAAACAAAGCCATGATATCTCCATCCGGAAAATCAGGCTGCATTGGTTGATAATCATCAATGGGCTGTTGAGCTAGATACTCAGCCAAAACGCTACCCTTGATGGATTTCTGAGTGACATGTACAATATCATATTTTGACAAAAGCATCTGCCACCTTGCTATCCTCCCAGAGAGAGTAGGCTTTTCAAAAATGTATTTTATTGGGTCCATCTTGGATATCAACCATGTAGTATGACTCAACATGTATTGTCTCAAACGATGGGTTGCCCATGCTAGTGCGCAACAAGTTCGTTCTAGCATAGAATATATTTTCTCGCAATCTGTGAACTTCTTACTCAAATAGTATATTGCATGCTCAATCTGCCCGGTTTTGTCGTGTTAGCCCAACACACAACCCATGGATTCCTCTAATACAGTTAAGTACAAAATAAGGGGTCTTCCTGATTCCGGTGTTGTAGTACTGACAAGTCTTGTAAGTACTGCTTGATCTTATCAAAAGTGGTCTGACAATCCTCGTTCCATTCTAGAGCTTGATTTTTACGCAACAATTTGAAAATCAGTTCATAGGTAGCGGTTAACTAAGAGATAAATCTAGCAATGTAATTCAGCATGCCTAGGAAACCTCGCACCTCCTTCTCCGTGTTGGGAATTGGCATTTCTATTATTGCCCTCACCTTGTCAGGATCGACCTCTATCCCCTTTTGGCTAACAATGAAACCCAATAACTTTCCCGATTTCACACCGAATGTGCATTTAGCCGGATTTAAACATAGTTTAAACTTTTGTAACCTTTCAAACAATCTTCTTAAGTTGACGAGGTGTTCTTCAGATTCAGATTTAGCGATCATATCATCCACGTAAACTTCAATCTCTTTGTGCATCATGTCGTGAAAAAGAGCTACCATCGCCCTCTGATAAGTTGCCTGGGCATTCTTGCGACCAAAAGGCATCACCTTATAGCAAAAAGTTCCCTACAATGTAATAAAAGTAGTTTTTTCCATATCCTCAGTCGCCATCTTGATCTAATTATAACCCGAGAAACCATCCATAAATGAAAACAACGAGAATCTGGCTGTATTGTCCACCAACGTATCGATATGCGGTAATGAAAAATTATCCTTTGGATTGGCCCGGTTCAAGTGTCGGTAGTTAACGCACATTCGAAACTTCCTATCCTTGTTAGGCACAGGTACAATGTTTTCTACCCATTGGGGATATCTCGCCACAGCCAAAAAACCAACATCAAATTGCTTTTTTACTTCTTCTTTAATTTTCAAGGACATTTCTGGTTTCATTCTCCTCAACTTTTGCAAGACAGAAGGACACTTTGGCTTGAGAGGGAGTTTATGTTGCACTATGTTAGTATCTAGTCCTGGCATGTCATTATATAACCACACAAAAACGTCCCTGAACTCCTTTAGTGGAGCACACAATTGTTCCCGTATTTCTTTCTTTACACTAGTGCCAATTTTCACTTCTTTTATCTCTCCTACATCTCCCAAATTGAGCACTTCAACATTCTCTTGATGGGGTTTTATCTCTTTAGTTTCTTGTTCCACTTCATCCTCATAATCACCTTCCATATTATCAACGAGGTGCTAAAAATTAGGAAAATTGACATTAATATTTTCAAAACATCCATCATCATATCTGTATTTTTGAGTTTATAAAATGGATAAATAAAATGAAACAAACAAAAACGCCAATTAAAAATGATTTTATTGTCACATTGAGCATAAAAAGATTTAAAGATTAAAAACGGTCATCTAAAAAAGTCTTAAATCCTAAAACCGCGAGTAAAGCAAAAGGATAAACTAAAACTATTACATTTTTTCCAAATTAAACATCATTGGTAAATTTGTTATCTCCCAATTGTTCAGCTGCACGTCTGTGGGACAAGATCGCACGAAGTTCAAGCTTTCAGATCCACTTCCTCCCTCGATAGCTGAAATCTGACAAGTGTTAACCCATCCAGCACTGCGGAAGCTTTTCTTGATATCACATATGTGAATCTTCCCTATCTTTCGTTCTCGACCTTCTATGCGAGCCAAGATTCGCTCCTCCTTCTCTTCTAACAGCCTCCTCTTGTCTTCTTTAGTAGGCTTGTACCCCAAACTGTATCAACCTTTGTTTTCAAAAACCTCTAAGGGGAAAGTTAGCCCTTGGTTATTTTTACCAATCCCTTTTTCCATATTGGTAACCCTCTTTCAGCATAACCTTGGCCATCATGAGGGAAGCACAAGACATGTGTGGGACCATCGAAAATGGTTCAACATATGCATTCGCCACAATTTCCAGTGATTGAAAAGCTGTCTCAAAGGCTTCCTTTGCTGCTTCAATGTAACGAGATGATGATGGCCCACTCACAAAGAGGTCCTCCTCACCTGACACTATTACTAGTTTATCACCAATTATGTATTTCAGTTTCTGGTGTAATGTTGAAGGCACCACTCCTGCAGAGTGGATCCAAGGGCGGCCCAACAAGCAACTGTAAGCTGGAATAATATCCATGACTTGAAATGTTATTTGAAAGATACAAGGACCGATTTGAACTGGCAACTCTATTTCTCCCATTACTTCCCTCTTGCTTCCATCGAAGGCCCTTACACTCATGGCACTCGGCTTCATGTGCATACCATCACATGGCAATTTTTCTAGCGTCGATCTTGGCATCACATTTAATTAGGAACCATTATCAATTAAAACTATTGCCATGACATGGTCCAAACATTTCACAGATACATGCAACGCCTTATTGTGTCCTTTACCTTCAGTAGGTATCTCATCATCAGTAAAGGTGAGGTAATTATTAGTAGTGATATTGCCAACAATTCCCTCAAACTTGTCTAGGGAAATATTCTGATCCACATGAGCTTTGCTGAGCATCTTTATTAACATCTTTCTATGGGAAATTGAATGCATAAGTAATTCCAAAAGGGAAATCCGAGCAAGTATGCGTTTCAATTGTTCTACTACTTTGTACTCACCTTTTTGTATGAACTTTAAAAACTCACAAGCCTCTGCATCAGATATTTCTTGCTTTTCCTCTTTTTTAGGTCCTTCCTGTGTTTGCACGTCCTTTTCTTTCAAGAGTTCTTTAATTTCTCCTATTGCTATTCCTTCATTGCCAACTACGTCCTTCCTTAAAATGGGTGGGGTGAAGATACGACCACTTCTTGTCATTCCTCCAGTGCCTGATATATTTTCTACAATTGGCTCCCCATGGGCTGATTGATTTTTTGTTTGCTGTCCCTCTCCTAACACATGTATACCGTATTTCCAAGGGACCGCCTTCTCACTTTTGTATGGGAAGGGTGAAGGTGATAGGATGACAACAGATTGTCTTTTCGGAGATGTTGGTGCAAGAGTGGATATAGCGAAACGAACTATCAATGGCTTTGGTGGCGACATGACAGATTTCTCACTGGTTTATGCAAAAACTTCTTCCTCCTTACCCCTACGACATACTTGTACGAAATTCTTATTGATCAGATTTTGCAAAAAGTTCTCAAACCTGTTGCACGATTTGATGGAATGTTTAGCGCCTGGATGGAACCCACATGCCTCATTCAAGTTATATTCTCCTTCCAACAGTCCTGCTATTAGCAGGGCCTAAAAAATATCCCTTTGTGAACTCTGAATTTCGCTCACATTCTTTACCAACTTGGGTCCATTGAGATCAATAACATTTATCGAAGCATTACCATGCCTAGAGAGGGGATTGGCCTCGATGTTGGGTTTATCCTCTTGAAATTTTAACCACCCTGAGTCTATTAGAGCTTGCACCTTGTGTTTGAAAGACAAGCATCTCTCGGTAGAGTGTCCAATGGCTCCCCCGTTATAATCACATTTGGCATTTATATCAAAATTCTTAGGATATGGCGGTTGCAAGGGCTTCATCGGGCAAATGGCTACTAAAGCATTACGGAGTAAATCTGGCAACAACTCCGTGTAAGTCACAAGAATATGAGTGAAATGAACAAAATTCCTTTCTTGATTCCTTCTGGGACTAGCGATTTGCCCCAAAGGCTGGTTGAGATTTGTGCTAGCCTCAGTTTTCCAAGTGTTATTTAAGGTGTGTAGTGGCTGATTGAATCCCTATTATGGAGATTGTGGTTGGTGGGTAGCTGCTGTATGAGTCACATAAGGATGTCAATTCACTTGTCGTTGATAATTTTGAGTGTAGGGTTAGTTTTCCCACCTTGGTACTATGGACATTGCGTGCACTTCTACTTCCTTTTTCTTCCCTAGATTAAAACCGGGCTTTCTAAGAGTTATAGCTGCGAGCGGGCTATATGCAATCTTTCCATTCTTCAACCCGATTTCTATCCTTTCACCTATGATGATAATATCGGCGAAAACTGAAGATACATTCCCTACCATGTGTTCATAGAACGGTGGTTGTAACGTGCTCACAAACATTGCCACCATTTCCTTATCATGAAGAGGAGGCTCCACTTGAGCAGCAATCTCTCTCCATTGTTGGGCATACTCTTTAAATGATTATGCATCCCTTTTGGCCATGTTCTACAATTGCAAACGATCTGGCGCAATATCCATGTTATACTTGTACTGTTTCAGAAAAGCATCTACCAAATTCATCCAAGAGTGAATGCGAGACGCCTCCAAGTGGGTGTACCAACTCAACGCTACCCCAGCCAAACTGTCTTGGAAGAAGTGGATCAACAATTTGTCATCGTAAGCATAGGCAACCATCTTTCGACAATACATGGTTAGATGGCTTCTAGGACATGTGGTACCCTTGTACTTTTCGAACTCCGGAACCTTAAACTTGTGAGGTATTGTTACATCACGAACTAAGCTTAAACCTACAACATCACCAAACCCATAGTTTCCACCTCCTTCAATAGCTCGTAGTCGTTCTTCCAAAATTTCTAATTTAGTTTTGGTTCCCTCAACTCAGCGGATACGGCCTGCATAGTAGGGCGTGATGTAATCTTGTCCAAAGAGTTAACACTGATAGTGGTGTTTAAAGGCTTGGGCATTACAGTCTCTCGGGGTCCCACGAAGATAGTCTCTTCATTCTCTTGAGTATTGATTGGGAATGAGAAGGAAGCATGCTTAGTCTCTGAATATTCTCCAACAGGTGGGGTGTAACCAGATGGCAATCTGTATGCTGAGAAAGTAACAGGACCGCCGTGAGTTCTTTCCTCACCCTTTGTCGATGAAGCTTCTCCTGATGCCTTTAGGGACTTCAAGGCCTCCAGTATTTGACCTACTTGGTCCTTTAGTTGACAAATATCTGCTTTCACTGCCTCTTGTGCTATTTCCCAATCTTCCATATTCTTTCTATTTGCTCGCGTCTTGTAGGGATGCCTTGGTTTTGCAGTATTTATTTTTTATTATTTTTGCTCTATTATTATTTAAGAAAAAGAAATAATAAGAAAAAGAAAACGAAGGAAAACAATGCAAAACTTTTAATTTATTAAACAAAATTATAAAGCTGTAAGTAAATTAACATGGAAAAGAGTCAATACAAATCCCACCCTCTAAAAAGCTCATAAATGAAATGCAAAAGAAAGAAAATCTTAATCTCTAGCCCTAGATATCATGCTCTTCATCTCTTCTATTAATTTCTTGTAGTGGTCTAAAAAGGTCTCAATCTTCTTCGGAGGATTAAAAATCGGCAGTGCAGACTCAACTTCAGATAGTAATCGTGGAATGTCTTCGATGGCTCCATTGGCCAAGGCCGCCAATTGCGAAAAAATTTTCTTCCAATGTCTTATATTCCATTCTTGCCTCAATGTGTAGTCATTCATCTGGGCAATCATCTCTTGATATCTTTTCTCGGATTCTGCTTGATGCTGACGTTCCTCATTCATCTTCATATCATAGGTCATCATTATCTCCTTCATCTGTTGTTCCATCTTATTGATCTTAATCTGGGCCTCGTGCAATCTTTTTAATGCTTCCTTCTTATCTCTCTTAACCTCTTCATACATTTTATTCCTGTAGTACTTAGATGAAGCTGTTGCATCTCTTTCTTGAGCCCTTAATGTTAATTCGACGTTGGCTGCAGCAAGATCTTGTTTAACTCTGAATGAATGATTCCTCTCTTCCCGCAGTGTCCTAAAAGCTCTTGGTACATCCTTGTCCTTTCTTCATTATCACGCCTAAGGCCTGCACATTCTTTTTGGAGCCTCTGGAGATCATTACTTAACTCGTCATTTTTCATCTTTACTACCTCTATTTCTCCTTTCAAGATTGTCGCTTCCTGAGATTCTGCTGGTTGTGATTGTTCTGAAGGAGAGAATTCTGACTTGAACGGTAGCTTTATCACTTTAACTCTCTCCATAATCCATCAATTGTAAGACATTCTGTCCTCAAATATCCAAGACCTTGGATCTTCCTCCACACACATAATCTCATCCCAAGCACACTTAATTTGTCGAATTAAATCGGGGAAACTCCTTCCTCATAATGAGTCCATATGGGCAGCAAAGCTCTTGGATTTGGAGCGCCCCGAATGGGATACCCATATTGTCATTGAGCTAACACAGGATTATAATTTATGCTTTGTGCCTATGAGAGGTATATTAGGAAAATTTCCACATGAAACGATACGTGACCTAGATTGCCAAGGAAGGCACCATCTGATAGGTAGGCCATGTAGTCTTACCACTTCCTTGAAGAAAAGATTTGCAATATAAGTTGCATCATCAATCTTATGGCAAGGAATGAAATGAGCCATCTTAGAGAATCTATCCATCACTACAAAAATGGAATCCCTACCTTTCTTGGTCCTTGGAAGGCCTAAGACAAAATCCATAGAAATGTCAACCCAAGGCTTGGAAGTGATAGGCAAGGGAGTGTAAAGACCATGGTCACTATGTATCACAAACTCCTTTGAAAGAAGATAGTGTTGCTAAGTTTGTAAAGTTCTTACAAGAGCATAAAGCTCTTTGTCATAGGTGGAGTAGTTGATGTGACTCCCCTTGAGTTTCTCACTAAAATAAGCTATGGGGTGCCCTTCTTGGAGAAGCACAACCCCAATGCCTACATTGGATGCATCACACTCAATTTCAAAAGTTTTGGAGAAATTAGGGAGGAATAACAGTGGTGCATTGATCAATTTTTGTTTTAAAGTTTCAAAAGATTTTTCTTGATCTTTGCCCCACTTATAGACCACACCTTTCTTGACCAATTCATTGAGAGGGGCGGCTATGGTGCTAAAGTTTGGCACAAACCTCCTATAAAAACTAGCCAACCCATGGAAAGACCTAAGCTCACTTACATTCTTTGGGGGAGGCCAATCCTTGATGGCCATCACTTTTTCTTGGTCCACATGGACCCCATGTTGATTTATTTTGAAACCTAGGAAGATCACATGATCCATCCCAAACACACATTTCTCCATGTTAGCATACAAGGATGCCTTCCTTAAGGTTT
>Ga0209589_1012075_pt1 | contig 11867 bp, 12 predicted proteins | sample CowpeawhiteBW_FD_187525 | JGI IMG/M metagenome (GOLD analysis project Ga0209589, IMG submission 187525) | Root nodule microbial communities of legume samples collected from California USA - Cow pea white BW (SPAdes) (version 2) | ecosystem: Host-associated > Plants > Roots > Nodule | place: USA...
ATATATATATATATATGTATATATATATATATATATATATATATATATATATATATATATATATATATATATATATATTTATATACACAAGTCACTATACCTAACTTAAACATCCCACATTGTTACATCTTTTAATTCTTACCACCTGATCCCAAATCAGATTATTCGTGTTCTACATCGTCTAAAGATTACTTCAAGGTGACTTGCTGTCATATCTATCGGCCACAACCGATAGAGCACGTGCGCGAAACAATGCTACGAATCATACACCGTAACGCCAGGTAGAGTTCCCATGTACAAACATAGTCCGTACCGTCCCAAGACTACCAAACTCGTTAGCCAACAACTGAGGAGGGCAATCTATCTGGACCCATCCGTACTGGCCACAACCAGCACACTCACACCGGCAACACTCGCCAACCCGAGCCCCAACTCAAGGGTTCCTCGTGTTCATCCGCCATCCTGAGCCACAACTCAAGAGATGCTATTCCAAGCCACAACTCAAGGAATACCACGTGCTTAACCCTCGCCGCCAGGCACACCAACCCTCGAGAGCCCATTGTAACCCTGCTACCGCTTGGCGGTCCGCGTACCATCGCTAGGCGCCGTGATAGTACCCGCATTATGGTTTTCTGTTCAAGTCCATCATAATTTCTTACCTCAATTCTATCTAATTAATTCCCCTGTATCATCCAACTTAGCTACTTACTAACCATAGTGTGGTTCAGTCCTCACCCCCTAGCTTGTTACTAGCATTCGCTTAGTGTTACTCTTATTTACAATAGTTGGTCAACTCCCTATACTCCCTTGCACCCAACTTATCCAGAACCCAAAATCCCTATTACACCATAATACAGAAGAAAAACCTCTAATATCTAATAGCGCTATCTCCTAAGGTAGCTCCCACCACTCTAGCTCATACACAAAACTCCATCGTCAGACTTCCACCAAAATCACAAACATCCTCTCTACTGATCCCAACTCAAACAGAAACAGAATCCGACCTCAGAGCATAGCATTACAACATTCAGCAGCACTGCCACTGCGTTGGCGCCTGGCGGCCAGCGCCCGTGCCGCTAGGCGGTGCGTACCATCTGGACATTTTTCCAGAATTTCCCTGTATCCAAAACCCAACCATTTTTCCATCTTTGTGAATTCCCATTACATGCAATTCCAGCCCAAGCACAATCATAACAATTCAATATTTAATTACATTGATAAACTATTCCTATGTCCAATTCACGGTAACTCATTTCAAATCGTAAATACAAATATCACACATTCAACCCTAAATCATATACATTGTTCCATTCATTTAAGCCCTTGATTACGTGGTTATACCCACCGTTGGCCATCATTAATAATCCATAAGAATCACCACTGACTTTTGCCCCGATCAGATTTAACCCAGAATTCCAGAAAACCCAAAACGAGTCAGATTGCCCTGAGCCACCTGACGGTTCAACCAGTCCCGCCAGGCGCTTCATCAGTAAACCCATAAATTGGTTAAGACTTCTTGCGTCGCATGGCGACTGGGAGTGTGCCGCTAGGCAGTTCCTCTTCCAGGAACCCCAGAACACATAAAAATGCATGAGTCGCCTGGCGGTGGTTCGTCACCCGCCAGGCGGTTTCTGGAAAAATTCCAGAAATGCAAAATTTCAAAGAAATAACAGTGTACAAACATCCAATATACCATACATCACACATTATTAATAATAAGCATAAAATTACGGAGTCCAGCTCCCCTAACCTTCACTCTCACTTTTTGTCTCTGTTTTCTAGGTATATTTTCAGCCTTGCAAAACCTTCGCTAAAGCCACCCTTGGTTTACTGTGGGTTTCCCAAGACTTGAACCCATAACCATGCAATTTCCAAATCAACATCAAACCATCATGCCAATTCATATTTTGTGCTAACAATCATCATCCAATTAACATATTATTTTACAGCATGATTATCATATAAGACTCGAACCCAAGTCCTTTCACACAATTAAAGTACTCTTAACCACTTGAGCTAATACTTTTCCACATCATACTCATCATAATTTAATGTTATAAATTATCTTTCCTCCCGCATTTATTAATTAATTAATTATTTAATTAATTAAATTCTACGGGTCTTACAATATTCACCACACATGTCAATGTCATATTAATCTTTGTAATCATCCCTCATTCGTATCTCAAATTTGGTCAACCACAACTCATCCTTCCCACAGCCATGAAAATGGAATCGTACATCATGCCAATACCATGCCAAAGGACATCATTCATTTTCCATGAATCCCTCCATATTTCATATCCACTCCATAACCAACTCATCATGTTAAATTTTGTGAACCAATCCCATACAAACATCATGCTCACATCATGCCAAAACTCATGAATCATAATTTCCATCTCATTCATACAAGGTCATTCAATTCATACAGTTCGAACTCAAGGTAAAGCATAATAAGCCAAACAAACATGAAAGGAACAGTTCTATAGTGAAGTCCCGTGCCAGTCTCGCCCAAAGCCACAGGGTCTCACTTAGGCGAGACTGTCATCAGGGAGTATTAGTTGGGGATTGACTTACGTGTAATAAATGGAGTTCTCCTAGCTCAACGAAGAATGGGAGCCAAACCCTAGCAGAGCTCTGTTGGAGGGAGAAGAGAGAGTGAGACTGTTGTTTTCCTGATAGGTGCAGAGAATGAGAGGAATAAGGCTGGTTTAGGGGTTTTTGGTACCCTATGGGCCAGCCCTTAGGCCCAAAAGTTAAGGCCCTGCCCTTTAACATAAGACCAAAAAAGTGGGTCTTACAATGCTTACGATCAACATCCAATTTCGTCTGATGACTAAATATTAAATAAAATGAATTTTTAATAATATAATCTTAGTTTTGTTCTTTCCTATGCAACCAATTTAAATATATTATAAAATAACTAAAAGTTTTTAAAGTAGAAAAATAAAATAAATAGAAAAAGTAAGAAAAATAACTTTTATAATGAGAATAAGTTTTTAAAAGATAACAAAAAAACAAAAATAATTTTATAATTAAGAATAAGAATAAGAAAATGAGTTTTATAATAATAATAATAATAATAATAATAATAAAGAACTTTTAAATAATAAAAATAGTTTTATAAAATAAATTTGAATTTATAAAAAAAATCAAACAAATCAAAAAATATAAAATAAAAATAGATTTTTTACTGTATCCTATAAAATATAAAATATAAAACAAATCAAAAGTTGTTTTTTGTAAATAATTTATTATATATTATCGTTATTCAACTATATCCTATTTGTATTCCCATTATCCATATTCTCTCCTCGTTTCTCTCAACTTCCACACCCACTTCATATCTTAGACAATGCAAAAAAAAGGTCTTTTGATCCCGGAGTAACTGTAATTCTCGGAGTCTTTCACACTCGTTCCTCAAGTTCCTTTTTTCTTTCTTCGTTTCATTAAAAATAGAGTTTAACATAACACATACCCAAACATTTCTCCTTTATCCACTATCATCTTCTTCCCTGGATAAAAAATATCCCTTTTAGATCTCACTCTCACCATCGTCCATTAACGATCATTCCAGAACAACTCACACTAAGGGATCACACCACCATCCTCACTTGTCTCCATCTTCAATTTTTGATTGAACTCTAACTCGGTCATCGTCTTTGGTTTAGCGGTTATGTTGGAGAGTTTTTTTGAAGAACCGATGTTGATTATAGCTTGATCATTTAAATCCAACCACAACGACTCTATTGCCTTTTTCTGTCCTAGAACTACGACGTCTTCGAAAAAATGTTTTGGAATAGGTTAGTTTTTATGCAAAAGGGTTTTCTACTTACCCATATTTTCTTTATTTGCAAATGTGTGATGTACTTTTATGCCTTAGACTTTGCTTACCGTGAGAAATAATACATTGGTTTCAAAATAGACATTTCTTCCTACAGAGAACAAACCAGATATGTTAGACACAAGTATTACCTTACTTTGGTCCGCCATCTCCTCAGTAGGCTTCTTCCCGGTAGATATATATCGCTTATGGGTATCTCGGTGTGATCGGTTTGGACTTGGGAGGGGTTACCTACAGAAGGGACTCCGAAGCTCAAGTCAACAAAATCTCTTAGAAAGTCAAATCTAGTAATTAGGGAAGTAATGAATGCGTACCTTTAATTTGTGTGGTCTATGCATATTTATAGATTATTAATTATGTCTTTGCCACGTCATGGGTTGGGCCCTTGTTTGGGCCGTAGGTGGGCCTAGGCCTTAGCCCAAGCCCTTAGTTTGATTATTGTAGGCTTGATGAATCTTATAAGTGCTTTGATTTCGTTAAGTTTCTTAGAGTGGTTGGTCTAGACCGGCTGCTCTTTTAGCCGCTTAAGCCGCTATTATTCTTCTGTCCACTCGCGTTATACTTTCTGGCCACTCGCGTTCTCTTAACTCGGGCAGGAGGTCGAGGTGGGTGGTCATGTTTTGATGATTTTGGACTGGGTCGTATAGTTCTCGGCGCAGAGATGGTTCACCAATTTCAACGGGTATCATGGCGTCTGTGCCGTATACTAGGCTGAATGGAGATCGTTTATTGCTGATTGGGGGGTACACCTGTGGGCCTATAGGACATCCACTAGTTCTTCTGGCCATCGGCTCTTGGCATTGTCCAATCGCTTACGTAGTTCCACTAGTATAACCTTGTTTGTTGCCTTGGCCTGTCCATTGGTCTGTGGGTGTTCAACAGAGCTGGTTACATGTTTGATGCCTAGACTGGTATAGAACTTAGCGAGTTCTTTGTCTATAAACTGTCAGCCATTGTCGGTGATGACTGTATGTGGGATGCCATATCGGCATATAATATCCTTCCAAACGAATTGTTGGACTTGCTGGGCTGTAATGGTGGCTAAGGGTTTGGCCTCTATCCACTTGGTAAAGTAGTCGACAACTACTATTAAGAACTTTACTTGGCCTTTGCTGGGGAGAAAGGGCCAAGGATGTCTATTCCCAATTTTGCGAAAGGCCACAAGAATAGTATAGAGTGAAGCTGCTCTTGTTTCTGGTGGATAAGGTTGCCATGTTTCTGGCATGGTATGCATTTTTGATGAAGTCTTGGTAGTCTGATCCATGATCGACCAGAAGTAACCAGCGAGAAGGATTCTGGTAGTCATGGTGTGTGCGCCAGAATGATAGTCGCATATGCCTTCATGTAATTCTTTAATTATGTACTGAGCTTGTTCTGTAGTGACGCATTTGAGAAGTGGTTGGCCGTATCCGCATTTGTACAGGTCATCGCCTATCATCGTGTACCTGGCGGCTTTAGTTATCCAAGTTCTATTAGCGTTAGGTTGAGGGTTACCAGTTTGGAGGTACTGGATGTAAGGAGTTGTCCAATTGTTGACTTGGTGTTGGGTTAGGGTATGGCAAGTATTTGTGATGGAAGGGGCGGACAGTGTTTGCTGCAATAGTGATCGGTGGTGGCCTTTTAATTTGGTGCTGGCTAGTTTGGATGATATGTCGGCTCTGACGTTTTCGGATCTGGGAATGTGTTGGATGCGAACTTGGTCGAAGGCGGACTGGACGACTTTCCAGACCAGATGGTAGTATTGTAGGAGGGTAGGGTCTTTGATCTGGAACTCGACATTTAAATGGTCGACGGTAAGCTTGGAATCGGTTTTGCATGTTAGTGACTTGACACCAACCTCGCGGGCCATGGATAAGCCGGCGAGGATGGCTTCGTACTCGGCTTAGTTGTTAGACGTCTTAAAGGCAAAATGGAGGGATTTTTTGATGAGGATATCACTGGGGCCCTCTAGTACAATGGCCACACTTGATGGAGGTATTTTTCGTTGGAGATCGTTGACAAAGTCTAGAAGGCATTGAGCTTTGATGGGGCCGTGGGGTTCGTAGCGGATGTTGAACTCGAATAACTCGACGGCCCAGGACGACATCCACCCCGCAAGGTCTGGTTTCTGCAATATCTTCTGGATCGGGTAGTCAGTTTTGACGATAATGTTATGGTTTTGGAAATACGGGCGTAGGCGTCGGGCTGCGTGTACCAGGGACAGGGCTAACTTTTCTACCATTTGGTACCTGGTTTCAGGGTCTTGTAGGGTTCTGTTGACGAAGTAAATAGGATGTTGGGTGCCGCTGACATCTTGAACCAACGCGGCGCTTATAGTGTGATTTGTGGCGGTGATGTAGACTAGTAAGGGTTGATGAGTATCCGGTTTATGGAGGATGGGCGGTGAGGTGAGTGTGGTTTTTAGCTTTTGAAATACTTGTTCACAATCATCATTCCACATGAACTTGGCAGATTTTTTGAGCAGCTGAATGATGGGTTGGGTTTGTTCGGCTAGTTTGGCAAGGAAGCGAGAGATGGCAGTCAAGCGACCTATGAGGCGTTGTACTTCTTTGACACTAGTGGGGCTACGCATTTCCATGATCGTAATGTGGAAAAGACTGCTGATAGGTCCTGAGCGTGCTGGTGATGACTTGGGGATTTGACAACCATGTCGTCAACATATACTTCGACACATTTGCCCATTAAATGACTGAAGACTTTGTCCATCAGTCGTTGGTAGGTTGCTCCTACATTTTTAAGACCAAATGGCATGACCTTGTAGAAGTAATTGGCGTCGTCTGTGATGAAGGCGGTTTTGTTCATGTTAGATGCGGCTATGGGGATTTGGTTATAATGAGAGTATGCATCAAGAAAACTGAGGACCTTGTTACCGGTTGTGCGTCGACAAGTCGGTCAATATTGGGTAAGGGGTAGACATCTCTAGGACAGGCTTTGTTAAGATCCGTGTAATCAACACATATTCGCCACTTGCCATTGGCTTTCTTGACCAAGACCACATTAGAGAGCCAAGTGGCCTTGGCTGCTAGGCGTCGTTCCTCGCCAAGTTTGCGTTTTTTTCTGGGAGACAAACCGAGCCTCCTTGTAAATGGATAACTTATGGGATGCCACTTAAGGGTCAACTCCAGGTAAGTCAGTAGCTGACAAAGCAAAGAGGTTCGTGTTGCCGACAAGGGTCGGTGTTATGATGTCACGTTGTTCAGATTCTAGCCTAGTACCGAGTTTGATGGTGCGACCATTAGGGAGCTCTAGGGGGTGGTTTCTTCAACAGGTTCAAGGCGGACATCCCGGCCCACTTTGGGGTCTAGATCGTCACCAGACAAAGCGATCTCAGAGCCGAGTGGTCGTTCAATATGATTGGTTTGCAGGATGGGAAGTTGTGGGCGTAGGCTAGCCATGTAGCATTCGCGTGCAAGGCATTAGTCTCCATGAATCGTGAGGATGTCACCAGATGGGGAGGGCAATTTCATGGCCAGATGAGGTGTGGAAACAACAGCGCCCAGGGTGTTGAGTGAACGGCGGTCGAGGAGGACATTATAAGATGTAGGTGCGTTGACGATGAGGAAGCGGATAGGAATTTTCTTTGTTTGGGCGCCATCGCGGAAGATGGTATGGAGGTCAATGTAGCCACAGGTGGAAACTTTTTCCCCAGAAAAGCCATAAATCAGTTCATCATATGGGACCATGGCAGTGTCTGGGAGTTGAAGTTTCTTGCACGTAGCCCAATAGAGGTTGTCAACAGAGCTGCCTTGGTTGACGAGGACTTTCTTGACTGCGTAGTTTTCTATTTCAATGGTGATGACCATAGGGTCATCTTGCTGGTGATCGAGGCCTTGAAAATCGTTGTCCGTGAAGGTTATGGGGGGCATGCAACGTCTATGATGAGGATGGGTTATGTGGTTGATGGATTGGATATGGCGAAGATGTCTCTTCATGGCAGAGGAGGTGGATTCTCCACTACCAAAACCACCATATATGGTGTTGATAGTTCCGCGGAGGGGGCGGGGGTGACATCGGTGCGAGCTGGTTGGGGGTCAGGGTTTGCGGGTGGGTTTAGGCCTTTATCGTGCCGAGGGTCACGGGGAGGGCGTCGGTGGTCAGAACGAGGAGGGTGGTGGGATCAGGAGGAGTGGTCATCTTTTTGGACAAAGTGGCAGAAATGGCCAGCACGAACCAGTTCTTCAATTTGATTTCGTTAAGTTTCTTATAGTGGCCAGTCTAGTCCGGTTGCTCTTTTAGCGGCTTAGGCCGCTATTATTCTTCTGTCGGCTTAGGCTGGTTATTCTTTTAACGGCTTTGGCCGGTTAGGCTTAGGTCGACTATTTTATTTGTTTCGCGTATACATATGGTGATCATTTATTATTATTATTTGGTTGGACCGGCTAGGTGTGGCACAACATTGGATATTAAAGCAAGATTTTAAATTATAATGTGCTCTTTTAAAACGTTAGGGGTCATGGTCTTTTATAATGTGATAATGTACAATTAATGCATTTGGGAACATGACATGCACTCCTGATATTTTTAATTTTACAATATAATTGAATGGTTTCATTTAGATTAGAACCGTCAAAGTGGGTCTGAATCCATGGGCCAACCCGGTCACCATAGGTTTTGGTCGGATTGGGTTGAAATTTTTGGAGAAATGTCAGTACGGATCAATTTTTGACCCGACTCACAAAGAACCCGGCTCATTCGGGTTGAAGCTGTGGTGAGCCGAGTTGGTCTACCAACCCGTATGGTCACACACATTATGTTGGGCTTTGCAATGTTGGGTTGTTTTTTTAACCAAACACATTAGTGGGTTGGGAAATGGAAATCTAGCTTCAACTCCAAATAGAGGGCATAAATAAGACTATAATATCATGGTTGGATAAGTGACAAGAATGCTTTGATCTTAGATAGTAATTTTTTTTTTGGTTTGTATTGGAGTTTAACGTCATTTGGATTGTATTTAGATTGTATTGAAGTTTATTTAAATTTTAATTTGAATTATAATTTATGACTTAAGAAAAAAAATATATTTTATTTTAATTAAGTGGGCTAGTGAACCAACCCGTTTAATCTACTAACCCGTAATGGGCCGAACTATAAGGCCCATTTTTTTTGTATTCTGTCCTAATGTTTAAGGGCTGCCCCAATCCATTGGGCCTAAGGCTGGCCCATTCGGGAGTCCAAAGCCCCTAAAGCAGCCTAACACTCTTACTTCCATCTCACTTTTAGAAAAAAATCAGTTTCTCAAACTCTCCTTTCTCTCAACTGAGCTTTGCTAGGGTTTTGGATTCCATTTGTCTTCAAGTCAGCTCAAACCCACTTTCCGCTTATGTAAGTTATTTTTAGCTCTTAATCTTTTTCCTCAGCTGGATTCTTCTTGTGGTTCCATTCAGGGTTCGTCGTAGTAACCCATCCTTGTTTTCATGTTAGTGTTTTCAACTTGCGAAGCTATCCTTGGAGCTGTTGTACCATTCTGTTAGCTTAAACCCCGTCACCGTAGCTCTTTTCAAGTAAGGGAAGCTAGGGCTTGCTTGTTTACTTTGATTTTTGCTTGCCTTGCCATTGTTTCACGATTTTATGGCTTATGTGCTACTGTTGATGTATGGAATGCCTTGTATTGTTGTTTGGGTATGAATGTATGGTTGTTGCAGGGAGAACAATGGCGAGATCTGATGTTTTCACCCAACCGAGCTTATCTCGCTTAGGAAAGACTAGCAGAAACACACCCAGGTTCATACTCGAGCTCTCACTTAGGTGGAGAGCTCTCGTTTTGAGCGAGGTACTATCTTGCTTAGACGAGAGGGGCTCGCTTAAGCGAGAACTCATGGGAGCTAGAGGCTTGTTGCTACAGTCGTAGCCCAAGCGAGGAACCTCACCTTTGGGCGAGGGGTGGTCTCGCTCAGGCAAGGAGAGCTCGCCTACGTGAGAACTCGTGATATCAACAAAACTCTTTGTTGGCAGTCTCGCCCAAGCGAGGGCTCGTAAGTTAAGCGAAAGACCTATTTCACCTGAGCGAGGGTCCATGGCTTGAGCGAGACTGGTGCAGGGATTCGCTTTGTGCCTATTCTCCCCTCTCTTGTTGGTTGGTAATCACTTGTATGATTGTATTTCTTTAGTAAGGCATGAATTGGTCAAGTATGCATGAGATAAGTGGTTATGGACTGGAAATAATGAGTTTGGTGCGATCCTTGTATGGAATATGAATGAATGGTTGGTTATATATGTTGACATGGAATTGGTATGAGCAATGATGTTATACTGATTGATGGAACATGATGTTGGTGTGGTTAGGACGTAATTCCATGATAGTTTCGTGGTGGTGCCTCATTGGTCAGGACGTAATTCCATGTTGGTTGCGTGGTGGTGCCTCATGGTCAAGACGCAATTCCATGACCCTTATTAGTGGGAGTTTCGTGGTGGTGCCTCATTATATAATTTAGTAGGGATTCAAGGTAAGGATTGCATTCTGACACTCTAAAGAGTCAGTTAGTCTCACATAGAGCGTGTTGACTTAAGTGGTGAGAGTAGCAGGAGGCCTGGGACACTTTAAGGCTAACCTTGTTTGTGGTAAGATGAGCCCCTTTGACAATTTGCTCGGTAGAGCAGTAGCGGCCACCACAAGTGCAAGCATCCGATGAATCCGACGAATTATATGTATCTAGATAAGTTGTGTCTTGAGTCTTAGTGTATTGGTTGCGAGTCATCACATGATTGGTTGATGTATGTATCTTGGACTGTGAAAATGTATGCAATTGTATGATAAATCATGTTCTACTCTCACTACAAAAAAATCTTGTATATAACGACGTTTTTAATATGGTGTTTCTTTGAAAATGTCGCTTTTTGCAGTATAATACAACATTTTTAAAACTGTCATATTTTACATGTAAAATATGGCGTTTTTAACTATCGTATTATCAAATTTCATACTACTACTGAAAAATATGTCATTTAAAAATGTCACTTTTCAATAAATATTTTTTTTACTCTAAAATGTTTTCTCGGTTTTTAATATGTTAACCCTCCTTTTTTTTCTTAAATGAATTCCCTCCCTTCCCAAAAGCAATATTTTCATTTTAAAAGTCGTTCGCATTTGCTAGTCATCACCGTTCACAAACACTCCCTCCCAACTATTCACAGTTGTTTGAAACCTCTTCCGCAAGCGTCAGTTGTTGTTCGCAGTCGACCCAATACTTCCATTCTTGTTCGCTATTCTTCAATTCTTCAACTTCATTGGTTCATTCAAAGTAATGTATTGTGTTAGGGTTTTAGGGTTTTGAAGGTCAAAAACCATTATACTCTGTTTTTTAGTTCTCCATTGTGGACAAAGTTTAGGGTTTTATGGTTTTTACTTTAGATGAATCTTCCTCTGTTTTCAAATCATTTATGGCCTCATTATGTCAAGCTACCCTAAACTATCCATTTCAAATTATAATAATTGCTTGATTGTTAAGTGATCGTATTTTTTAATATTATTTAATTAATCATATGATAATTATAGTTCTGCATTGATGAAATTGAATGTTATGTTAATTGGACTGTCTTTCGAAACTAAATCTGAAAGCGTTTGGTATGTCCCGGAAGTAGAATTGGAAGATATATGTTTCAGACGTGAACTCTGCATTGACTCACATAATGTTGTGTGCATTTATAGGTGCATCTTAAGGTTGGAGTTTTTTATTGTTGTAATTGTAATTTAAATATGGTGACAAGAGGTGGCGAGAACTAAAAATAGATTGGGATTAGTGGTGATAGGTGAAGATGAATAAAGATGGATTAGTAATGAGAATGAATCCATTTTTTATTTTCACATGATGTTGAGAATATTGCTTAATATCTTTTTTTATTTAAATTAGTTTTTAGAAAATATTTCAGTTTTAGAGATATGTTTCAGTTTTAGAGATTTGTTATTATTTTAGATTAGGAGTGAGATATTCTAAATATTTTATACTTGATATTTGTTATATTTTGCTCTATATATAGAGTATATCAATAAAATACAAAAACATGTTCCTCTGTATAACATATC
>Ga0209589_1012076_pt1 | contig 11867 bp, 6 predicted proteins | sample CowpeawhiteBW_FD_187525 | JGI IMG/M metagenome (GOLD analysis project Ga0209589, IMG submission 187525) | Root nodule microbial communities of legume samples collected from California USA - Cow pea white BW (SPAdes) (version 2) | ecosystem: Host-associated > Plants > Roots > Nodule | place: USA...
ACGCAATTGTGGAGGTAGAGAACAAAGAGACTTGGAAATGGTTTTTGGAAATCCTAGTGGATGATCTAGGAGGACCTGAAGTCTGTGGGGCATGTACATTTATGTCAGATCAACAAAAGGTTTGTATCTGTTCATGCAATTAATTATATTGAGAACATTATTAAACAGGAAAAGTTTATCCATTATACAATCTAATTAAACAATTTTTTAAAATTTTGAGACCTATTTGAACATCAATTACAAAAGTAGGGACCTATTTGAACAAAACTAACACAATTGAGGACCTGATTGAACATAAATAACTTAATTCATTCATAATTTTGGAAACTTCATACATCATAACCTTCACAATTACAACCCTTTTCTGTCAATCTTTCAGCATCAACGCCAACATCACAATGTTTATCAACCCAACGATACTAACCACTACGACTAATACATTAAACCATTTTTTCAGATCCCTAACTACATTCTCGAGATCTTCTATCTTCATGTTTTGGTTCACAATAATAACTTCTTTTTCTTCATCAACGTCTTCATACCACCATTTAAAAAAATTGCAGCAAACACCACCACCTTCACTATGCCGTTGTTGATGAACAGAAAATACATAAAAGATTTATTAAATCAAACATACCCACAACAATAGCAATTAAATCAATCTTACCTTGTAGTTAGCACTAGGGGTGGGCATGGATTGGATTTTTAATGATCCAATCCACATCCATTTTATATCTAAATAATTGGATTAGATTTTTGACCCAAATTTATTTCTTCAGCAAAAGTAGTTTGGATTTTTTTAAAATCCAGATCCAAATATTTGGATCAAGATTTAAATCCAATCCAAATATTTAGATCAAGTTCAAAATCAGAAATCCATTTTTTATAAAAGAAATTTAAATTGAATTTTTTAAAACTTGTGTCATTAAGGCCCGGATGACCCGGATGAGACCGACGACCCGGACGGGTCGGACAACCCGAACAGGCCCGACAACACGAACAAGCGCGACGACGTGAACGGGCCGGACGACCCGAATGGGCCCGACGACACGGACGGGCCAGACGACCCATACATACCCGTCCAAACAGTCGGGCCCAATCGGGTAGTCATACAGGTTCGAGTCGTGGGGCTCGTCTAGGTCGACGGGTATGTCAATGTCGTCAGGCCCGTCCGAGTTGTCGGGCCCATCCAGGTCATCGATCATGTCTAGGTCGTCAAGCCCGTTTGGGTCGTCGGGTTCGTTCGGGTCGTAGGCCCCGTCCAGGACGTCGAGTCCGTCTGGGTCGTAGGACCCATCCGGGTCGACGTGTCGTTCGAGTCGTCGTGCCATCTGGGTCGTAAGGCCCGTGTAGGTCGTCAAGCTCGTCTGGGTCGTCGGGCCCATCTGGGTCGTTTGAATCGTCAGATCCATCCGGATCGTTCGGCCCATCCGGGTCGTCCGACCTGTTCGTGTCGTCGTGCCCATCCAGTTCGTAAGGCCCATGTAGGTCGATAGACCCGTCTGGGTCGTCGAGCCCGTCCGACCCATCCGGGTCGCCGGGCCCGTCCAAGTCGTCCGCCCCATTCGGGTCATCGGGCCCGTCCGGGTCATCGGGCTCATCCGGGGCTTTGGGCCTTCCTGACCCGTTCTGGTCTTTGGGCAGCCTGACCTGTTTTCGTCATTGGTCCTACCTGGTCCGTTCGGGTCTTCAGGTCCGCGTGACCCTTTCGGGTCTTCGTGTCTGCCTGACCCGTTCGGGTCTTCGGGCCCGCCTTACCCGTTCGATTCTTCGAGCCTGCCTGACTCGTTCGGGTCATCGAGCCCACCTGACCTGTTCGGGTCTTAGGGTCTTCGGGCCTGCCTGACCCGTTCGGTTCTTTGAGCTCGCTTGAGCCATTCAGGTGATCGGGCTCGCTTGGCCCGTTCGGGTCTTCCAGCCCGCTTGGCCCGTTCGGATTTTCAGGCCTACCTGCCTTGTTCGGTTCATCGGGCTCACTCAAATTTTCCGGATCATTGGGCCCGATCCGTATAGGTCGTCCAACCTCTTATGGTCGTCGGGCCTGCCCGATCCTTATAGGTCGTCGAGCAAGGTCCGTCCTAGTCTAAATTTAGCATAGTCCATCTCAACCTTTAGTCTAACCCAACTAAAAATTTAAATTGAAAATTTGGATTGGATTCTTTGGATTATCCATATTTAAAAATCTTGATTTATAAAATGGATATCCAATCCATAAAATATATAAAATGTAGATTAGATTGAAATCCAGATCCATTAAATGGATTTTAAATGGATTAGATTTTTAATAAAATGGATTATAAATGGATTGGATTGGAGCAAAAGTGGATTGGATTAATAAAATTAGATTTTTTGCCCACCCTTAGTTAGCACAACCCCAGAACTTTCTACCCATATTTCTCGGAGTTCTTGCTGTCCTCAGAACTGCAGCTTGCCCACAATCACAAATAGGTCTTAAACCTTGGGTGCGAGAAGCGGGAACACTACGTTGCACGCAGTTATTACAGTATGAAGAAGATGATTGGGTCCGAGACATAGCTGCAACAAAGCTTCAACCATGAGCAAGGTCACACACGAGATGGCTTCTTCGACTTTTTATAAACCCTAACACTTTATTTTTTAATTTTCATTACTTGCATTTAATTAAAAACTTAATGTGTTTAACCCACTAGTTAACCACCTCATTGTAAAGAAACACGGACACGTAGGATTAGTATTTTGACACGTAGCAAGGAAAAGTCAATTGTACAGTGAAACATTATCAATTTAAACGGCGTTACCCAATTAGGACCTAATTGAATCAAATTGACCAAAATTAGAACCTATTTGAGCACCCCGCGAAAATTGGGACCTATTTCAAAAAAGTTGCCGAAAATTGGGACCAAAAAGGTATTTTAACCTTTATTTAATCATTTAAGGGTTAATTTTATTTTTTGAAATAGCTTATTTATTTGTTTTGCTATTTTTTCTTAAAAATGTTTGTGAAAATATTTATCAAGCATTCTCTAAAGCTAAAGGAATGTTTGTTATTTTATGATTGTTTGATAGCTAGAATGCTATATTTTAACATGCACAAGTCAACAACTAGCGTATATTGTAAACTCATTTTTTATACGTAATGAGCAATTACAGGATATAATATAATATATAACAATGTAAAGTCAAACCAAACTAATTAAATATTAAGAATATTTTATTATTAAGAAACTTAAGTGCATCATTTCTTTTTGTAGAATACACGTATTTTCTTATTCAAGTTAACTAGATCACTCATGCGTTCCAAGGATAAAATTATGTATATAGTATATTTTGAAGATATAATTATGTTGAAATAATTATTATGCTGAATTATTACATTTAATAATTAGTTTTTTTTTAAATCTAATTTTCCTAACAAATTGTATTTTGACACAGACTGAGCTTAAATTGATCTTACATTCAATTTGAAAATAAAGATAAAAATTGAAGATTTATTAATTCATAGCTTTTAATTTTTGAAAAAATATTATCTTTTGAGGTATTTTCTGCATTCTCATCACTAGTATTATTACTAATAACACCATTATTCTCTTTATTACTTTAATCCAACTACATAGGCACCAACTGAATATTATTACCATCACTATTATAATTTTTTTTTTAAATATTTCAAAAGAAAACGTAAAAAATAAAAAATTGTATAAAAGAAACACGTTTTTCTGCTAACTAAGAATCTAACATCTATTATTTTCTTATTCATTTAGAATTCCTTATATTTCATTTTATTTATGAAAAGGCATATTCTAATAAATCTTAAATAATAACCTTTTCTCTTTTTTTTCGTCAAACAAAATTCAAAGTCTAATGTTTTTTTTTTTTTTTTATGGAAATGTCCTTTCAATTTCATATACTTCATTTTCACCCAAGTAAATAAGAGGTGGAGTATAGTTTAAAACTTCTAGAGTGGCAACTTGCATACAAATTTAATTGATTTTATTCGCAATTGATATTAATCATGTTGGAAAGAAAAAAGACGTCGAAGACTATTATTTAGACATATTTAAATTATGCGTCATTCAGTTTAAATTTTTTAAAATATTAAACTAACTCTAAACTAGTTTTTAAAAATAATAAAAATATTTCCTTTTAATTTTAAACCAATTCTGATCCTATTTTTTAACACGTCTAACCCTAATTTTAAACCACCTCTAATCCTATTTCTTTACATGGAGCAAAAGTAAAACATTAATCTAATAATTATATTCTAATAATATAGTTAGAGTTGGTTTAAAAATGCTTAAAACAATATTATATAAATATGTGAATTTAATAAATATTTACGTATAATATTTGGTCTCAAGTTGAAGAAATACTGAATTGAACAAAATTAATGAAAACTGAGATTAAATTGAATAAAATTAAAAAAACTTGGGAGTAAACTGAATATAAGACATAACACATGACAAATAAAAGATAATGGTTAAAAGATAATAAAATTTGTTTTAATGAAACAAAAGTTCTCCAAATGAAACAAAAATTATGGGATAAAAGAGAATAAAAAATATAAGTTTTTTATATTTTCTAGTAGATGAAAGATTGATGTGATTGAATACTTAAAATTGAGAGTCAAATATTTCATGTGAAAAAAAAATCAAAACATTAAGAATGAATAAAAATATTCCAATGTGAGATATAAAAGCTATTTGATTCATTATAATTGATAATTGTTGGGAATGCAAGTGTGAATCTAAGTCCCACATTAGATAAAAATGAGGAAGTTGAATAACATATAAGGAAGAAGACCCAATAATTATATCAAAGTTGTTTTGGTCATCCTAACAAATATATAGCAAAAAGATATTAGACCCAACAATTATATCAAGTCTGTTTTGGTCGTCCTAACAAAAATATATTAAAAATTTTCTACAAGTGAGAATGAAGAAGAAGAAATGCATAAGGATATCCATACGAATAAGATTATTTGTCATCCTAGCCAAATTATAAACGAATAAATTTAAACATTTTTTATATTATATTATATATATATATATATATATATATATATATATATATATTTTTTGTCTTCGATAAATACTATATAGTATATCAATTTAACTTGTTTAATCTTTAAATTTTAAAATTAACCTAATTTTAGTTTCTCAAATTTAAAAAAGTTTATTTTAATATTTTAAATTTTGAAAATAGAATTTTAACTTCTGAAATTTCTATTTTTAACTTATAATTAATTTAAAAGATCAGTTTAGTCCATCAAATTTGATAATTATGAATTAAAATTGTATTTCTTAAATTTGAAGAATTAGAATAGTTTCAAAAATTATAAAGAACAAAAACTAAATTTGCTTTAAATGACAACAGAATAAAAAATAATAAACCGTTGTGTATTTATTTGATGTCCCCAAGGGACTCCATTATTGAATATTGAATTGGAAGAAATTGACCAGCATTCAACGCCCAACCTACCCCTCATTAATTTGACAGTTAAGTGTGCAAATTTATATTGTAAGTTCAAATTAAAAATAAAATTAAAGAAGTGGAAACTTTTGAGACCCAATTAATAGTTTTTATAAATTTGCATCGTGTAAGAGAAAAACTAAATTATGTGTTACTAAACTTGCATCGTACTATAAAGTACGTAAAACAAAAGAAAATATATGTCTTGACTAGAAAAGTATAAATAATTGAGATAAATTGGAGTGGATGGCAATTCTGTTGCTAAAGCTTCCACGTAGATTATCTAGTAATTAATATGTTAATTAAACGGCAATTTTTTTAATACATATTACTTTAAATAATTTTCTAATACATATTTTATTTTTGAAAATACTTTATTAAATTCATAGTAGGAGTTTAACATATTAGTTTATATTTTTCTCGTAAAGACTACAAGTATAATTTCTTAAAGAGATTCGTATGATTATGTTTTTGTGGTATGATTGTTAGAATAAATTTTCTATGCTATGATTGTTGCTTTCAGACTTCATCCAACCAATTAAAGCACTTTGAAAATCGAAACAGTGTAGTTATAATTTCGTTAACTAGAAACATTTGTTCTTATGTAAAGTCTTGGTCAAAGGTTCTTAACGAATACGAATGATGCTTTTAGTAGACCGTCTAGTATTATAATACAAATATACTTTTAATAGACCGTTTTGTCTCTTCACGTTTATTGAATCTTCGTCTATACAGTGACATCGTCTGAAAAAAAGTGTGTGGTGAGACCATCTAGTAATATCTTGTAGAATATAAATGTAATCAATTCAATAGCTTTAAAACCTATCTCTTCCTACGATACTAACAAATATTACAATGGTGCACATCAAATAAACAACAATAGTCTATGCACACAGATTCAGAACCTAACATATTAATAATCCTGAAAACTGTACAAACATCAAACACATGGTGCTCATTTCAATTAATTTAGGTTTACTATCTTGCCTCTAAACTGATGGACATATCATTTGAGCTGAATTCACACTTGGTGGATGAAGAAAAATCTTCATGGTGTGGATAAAATGCAGGCTGCTTGGGCCTGGGCAATGGCCTCTCACCATTCAGCATCAGAACCACACTTGAGATGTTGGGCCTATCCTCTGCTCTCTCTTGAACACACAAGAGCCCAACATGAACAATTTTCAACACTTCACTTTCAATCACTGAATCCCCTAGTGCTTCATCAACCAGCTCCAAAGGCCTCCCTTCACTCCACAATCTCCAAGCCTGGACAAAAATCAAAGCCAATTTGTGAGGTCCACTTCAATCTATGCTAAATGATAAAATCACTATTCACTATTAGGCATGAGGGTTTTACACTGCTAACTAGTAAAAAAACTGTCATAATTTTTGACTGGTTGATGAAAAAACTCTTTACATTACTGGTATATAGAAATTAAGGTCTTGTTAGAATAGTAACAAAAGGGTTGTATTCACACTTCATGCTTACATGCCCTATAAGGTTAAGTTGGTTGAGTGGATCAAGAAATCTTGTGTTCTTCCTCCCACTAACTATCTCTAGCACAATAACACCAAAGCTGAACACATCTGATTTTACTGAAAAATATCCATACACTGCATATTCAGGAGGCATGTAACCACTGCAAGATAACACAAGTAGAACAGATTCAGATAAAAGAGAAAGCATACAACATAGTTCAACTATTAAAGCATAAACAAGCTTACTGAGTTCCCACAACCCTTTTTGTATTGGCTTTAGTGTGATCACCAACAAGCATTCTTGCTAGTCCAAAGTCTGATATCTTTGGATTCATATTATTATCAAGAAGAATATTGCTTGCTTTGATATCTCTGTGAATGATCCTCAGTCTAGAATCATGATGAAGATAGAGAAGACCTTTAGCTATGCCACTTATAATTTGAAAGCGTTTGCTCCAATCCAATAATCTCTTTCTTGTGTTATCTGCATTCCGTTGCCTAATTTAAGTTAAAATGATTTTTGCAGAAATGAGAGTACAAAAGAATCTGAGTAAAAGCCTCAAACCAAAAATGTAAAGATCCAAGCTCCTGTTAGGCATGAATTCATAGATCAAGATTCTCTCCTCCTCTTGAACACAACACCCTAGAATCTTTACAAGATTCCGGTGCTGAAGATTCGCAATCAACACAACTTCATTTCTGAATTCATCTAATCCTTGTCCAGAATTTTTGGAAAGTCTCTTAACAGCTATTTCTTGTCCATTTGCCAGCACACCCCAATGATTAAATGTGGACAAATATTCAAAATATATTATTGAGTGTGTACCATTGGTGAGATATAGTGATGTTACCTTGTAAACTGGTCCATATCCACCTTCTCCCAATATGTTATTGACAGAGAAACTACGAGTGGCATTATCAATGGTTGATAAATCAAGGGTTGGTAAGTCAATGTCTTTCTTCCCATGTTTTATAGTGTGAGGCATCTGGTCCACTATATTTGTCTTTCCTGATATGGCACCAGCAAATTGTAAACAAGTGAAGCCTAATAAGTGTTTTATGATTAAAATATACTATGGTCTATAATGTAACAGTGTACCTTGTTTCTCAAGTTTTCTCCGAATGTATAGAACTGATCCTAATGTTATGACTATAATGAACGCAACAATTGCTGCCAAAACCACCACAAGCTTCTTGTTAATGTGCCTTTTATGCCAAGTGTTTTCTGTTAGAACAAAAGGAATGTTAGAAAACACGTTAAGCAGTAAAGGGAAGAACATTAAATGCAATCAATGGTCGCACAAACCTGAGTGTCATGCATTATTTTTCTGTTTCAATTGAAAATTTAAAAGTACCTATATCTGAAGCAGCCATTCGTATGTAAATCTCTTGTCCTTGGGAGAGATGTTTTCCCATATCCACAATGTTACCAAACCAAAGTAGACAACCACTGCCACCACCTCTGACATCTAAGTTTGTGTATGCTGTGCAAGAACAGTTTTGCAAGCACACTCTCTCACATTCATCAAGACTCATTCTTGCGTCATACCAGGAGGAAGATGTGTCTGGTAATCTCATTCCCTCGTACTTAACAAAACCATCTTCATTGTCACAACTCAGACTCATTCTCCGAACACACCCACTAGACCAATCCAATGATCTCCACTTTTCTGTGAACTTAGGGACAAAACCCTCCAAGCATTCACATATAGGGTAGCGATTAACATTGCAAACAGAATTTACACCACACAAAGCATAGTTTTCACACTGTTCCCTTGGGCCAGAGGCAAAAAGCTCCCAACTTTTTGTCCTCTTTGACCATGTGAAACGTTGATCGCTACCTGCTTGGTTGATCACAAACCTTGTAACAACAGAACGTTCCAAGAGTTCATACTCATAATACACTTCCTCCTTGGTTAACACAAAATAGTAATTGAAGAAATTAGGCAACAGTTTCCAAGGAACTCCTGAAAACTGATAACCATTCCACGAACCTGCTCTGTACAACCAAGTCCCTCCCTTTGTAGTCACTCTCTGAGGAAAACCATGAGGATCAATATACAATGAAAATTCCCCCACAGCAGGATCTTCTGTGTTCCTCCATGATGTCAGAGAACTATGTGCACCTGTAACTAAACTGCTTCTGAGTTTCATTCCAGGAAGTAAAGTGTCACCAGGATAATCAAAGCTTTGCCACACAATCTTTTCTGGGGCATTACTACCACCACCATCTTTCACAACAAGGTTGCCAGAGTTCAAAAGCTCCACTGTTGGCTTCTGAGCAGTGGTTGATGCATTGGATGACCAAAAATTTGCACCAGTGCCATCAAGTACAGCAAGATTTCCCCCATGACTGACTTTCAAAACCCCTGTGGAGTTATCCAATGGGGTGTTTCTGTTGGCCACCCAAACAATTGTTCTAGGTGATATATTCTTGTAACATATGCAGAAGTAATATCTCCGAGAACTTCCAATGCTAAAGAACCCTGCTTCAAAGGTTCCAGATGCTGAAACAAGGGATTCATTGTGATGCAATGGCTTATTTGGAGTGATACTGCTCAGTGCAGTGATGTTAGGTATGAAGGAAGAAAGTAAGAGAGAGCACCACACTATCACCTCATAGCAATCCATATAATTTATTCTATAACTTACGTATTGTATATGCAACTAGTTATTCAACTTATATTGGACTATAACCTTGCTAAAAGCTTAGTGCTGACTTCAACTCCACATATGAACGCGAGAGTCTTCATTTACATTAGAAAATAAGAAAAAGTATCTTTATTTTTAGTGGTTGGAGCGACCTGCACTAATAATTTGACTTTTCATCATCCTCTGGTTTCTGGTGTGGATGTAACACTCTTTAACTGCTCCAACTCAACTGGGGTCATCGAACAATTTCTTCAAGCGAAAGAATTTGACTTATCGAAAGTGTGGCTTGGTTTGAGATGCTTGCTTTGCAGAAACATGTTTCACACATCACCATAACGCTTTCCTAATATTCATAACAAATTAATAACATTCTGGGACCTAAAAGAAATCGTTGGTGGTAATAACTTACCACTATGTAATAAAATAATATCTCAGCTCTAAACAATGATATCTCAGTAATTGCATGCAGAAGGTCCAACTCATGATTATGTTATATTACTATATATTTGCATTTGAAATGAAGTAAATACCTTTTTATGGTGAAGTGTTGAAGTATAAGCCAATAATAGATATCCACATGCATACCTAGAAACATAAAAGAGGTCACAGTCAAATTATGCAAGCATGACAACAACATTGGATCACTGCTGAGTTGATCAAGCACAAACTCAGAGCATTAATTAATCATATAATTCAAAATATCTGAGTTTTAAATCTCCATTTTGGATAGTCTTTCAGGTGAAGCCATAACAGAAGTCTTTGTCAGGAAATCCATTTAACAAGCGATTACAAAAGTTGGCCCTGTACATAATTATCTATTTTATTACAAACATCGGATACCTAAAGCCACTTGATGAAGACTGTAGTTTTATATGCCATATTGCCTCCATCCATGTAATGGATATTTCATAAGATGGTCTTTTATTGTTTCAAAAGATTTAGCTAATTAAGTCGAAAGTTATTAGAATCATATTGTAGAGTGATTAATGCATAATGGTGAATACATCTTAACGTTTGTTTCACATAGGAAGCAATTTTCTTGAAAGCTGTCATGACTATTATAATATTATAAAATTATAAAATTATATATATATATATATATATATATATATATATATATATATATATATATAATATGAGAATTTACGGGAATTAAATTAGGTGATTTTTAACTTTTTATAAAATATATTATTTAATGTTAAAAAATAGTAAAACATAAAATTAGATATAATAAATAATTAAAAAGTTAGATATTTTTTTTATTTTCTTTTTCTATACCTCTTAATTTACTTATTGTTTCTATTATCTTTCACTCTTTCACATGTTTTTTGTTTTGTGAGAAAAAACAATTAAACACAAACTCATTATTTATGTTATTTTTCACATGTTTTGTTTTATTATAGAAAGAAAACAAAAAATTCCTCTCCTGTCCCATTTAATACTAAAATATTACTTTTGTCTTCCTTTTTTTTTCTCGTACATTTTTTGTATAGTAATTTTTTTATGAATATAATAGAAAAAATAGTTAATTATTATCTGTTTTTTAATAATCTGATTTTAATTGTAAGTTGATTATCATAGATTTTGTTTTTAATAATTATCTCTCGTAATATTTAATTAGGTTTTGATAGTTTATTTTTGGTTAAAATATCTTTTTGGTCCCAATTTTCGTCAAGTTTTTTCAAAAAAGTCCTAATTTTGGTTTTGTATTCAAATAGGTTCTAATTTTCGTCAATTTTTTCAATTGAGTCCTTTTTTGCTAACACCGTTTAAATCATTAATGGCCATGAACAGTGACTGCCACGTGTCACTACGTTGTTTTTTTGAAATTTTTTATTTTTATTTTTTTTTAATTTTTTTAAAAAAATTTTTAAATTTTTTTTAAATATACACGTGTCAACCCAGGAGTGTGCCACGTGTCACTTCGTGACTTTTTTGAATTTTTTATTTTATTTTATTTTATTTTATTTTATTTTTTATAATTTTTTTAAAATGTCCACGTGTCAACCCAGTAGTGTGCCACGTGTCAAAGTCAATATTCTATATTCAATTTGGTCCCTATATTTGTTATTTTTTTTTCAATTAAGTCTCAATTTTTGTTAACATTAACCAATTTGATCCCTATCGAAGATGTGACCAAATTTAATTTTTATATCAAAATTATAATGATGTGAATTTTAATATATCATATAAAAATATTTAATAAAAAATGTGAATTTTAATATAAAAATTAAATTTGGTTTTAATTTGGAGAGGGACCAAATTGGTTAATGTTAACAAAAATT
>Ga0209589_1012077_pt1 | contig 11864 bp, 7 predicted proteins | sample CowpeawhiteBW_FD_187525 | JGI IMG/M metagenome (GOLD analysis project Ga0209589, IMG submission 187525) | Root nodule microbial communities of legume samples collected from California USA - Cow pea white BW (SPAdes) (version 2) | ecosystem: Host-associated > Plants > Roots > Nodule | place: USA...
TTGTGAAACTTTGAAATGATTGCTCTCATGTATATGCAAGTATGACTTTGTGTGTGATAACTGTTGCATTACATTTTTTCAGGGATTTTAGTTCAATTCTTCCCTCGGTGACTGAAATGGAAACAAAATTTACATAATGTGTTATTCATTCAATTTGTACTCCTTCAAAAACTTGCCTTGTTGAAGGTATCAATCTAAACCTTAACTATTTAAGTGCACTGTACTACAAACAGATGTTGAATAGTGGAGCTTCGTTTTCTGTTCAATTCATAATTTGATTCGTAACATAACATGGCATAGATTATTTAGTGAATGAGGACCGAATAAAATATAACATTATATATTGATTGATATATTTGCATTTGGACACACTCAGCTGACAGGATATTGAAGCAGATGATTATAATGTCAGAAAATAGCAGTGACAATTTAGTATCAACTCTGATCTTTGGAGTTCTATGTTTGTCGCCTGATTTTCAAAAGTACACGAATCTGATCTTTGGATAATTCTTCTAATTTATCAAATTTGAATCAATTTTAACAAAAATTGATGTGTAAAAATCGATGTTTAAATACGTTAATGTTCAAGTAAAAGTAGGGGTAGTTAATAATATGCCTTCTAATCTACTCTCAATAATGCTTATATATATATTGGAAACTTCTTCATATGAACTATTAATATTGAGGATGAAAGTGATACAATTACCATTACATTTTAACTCCAAATTAAAAACATTAAATGATAATTCAATAAAGTAGTACAATTATTACTCATTAAAAAGAGAATAAAACATTACAAAACAGAGAATATCAACGTACCTTTGAAGATATAATATGAAAGTGTTGTTTCCTGTGTATGAATTCCTTTTCTATAAAATTTTCTATAGAATTGTTTATTTTTTTCTTTCAAATACTATTGTATATTTGGTACTGTAATATTATGTGAATGAAGTTCGAGATATTTTGCATCCTTATCTCTATCCTTTAAAGATGATAAATAAATTCATCCTCGAAGGCATCATTTAAATCTATCCAAATATTCATAAATAGTTATATAAGTATTCTTAGAGGTAATCTACAAAATTTGTCTTTATTATCCTTTAGTTATTTATTTTGCTATGCAGCTCTTTATTATCTTCAATTATTCAACTTATTCAATATTTATCAAATTTACAAAAATTTCAAATGTACTTTCTTTCAACGCATCAATTACATATTTTTTTATGAATTTTCTTCAATCAATTTCACAAAATATAAATATCAATTTTATAACATCAAATTAAAGAACATAAATTTTTACTTAAATAAAAATAAGTATAGTCAAACTAATACTTATTCTACCCCATTTTCATGCAACCCTTTTATCTGTGTTGTATTGTATCCATTAAAATTGATTAATCTATATATCTCTTTTTGTGGTAAAAAAAAAAAATGGTGCAGTACAGCCACAACATGTATCTGATGTATAGTTGGTGATCTTTGTAAATTGACTCTTCGCTGTGACTAACTACACAACCCAAAAAGTCTGCACCAAGTACTTTTTATCTTGCTATATCTGGGAAAGTAATGATGATTTTAAAAGTAGCTATTATATTATTAACATAAATAAGGAGTTCCAAAGTTTATGTGTTGTGACTTTTACACAACATTTCCTACACGACCGAATCCACATTGTACGTTCTACTTTCCTTTCTTGCTTTACTTTTATTTCTGTCTCTCTCTACTTTCCTTCCATTCTTTTTTATGCTAATTAACTCAACACCAAGTTTAACTCATGACTCTTTCTTGCATCAAAACTATGGAATATAAAACTTGTCAATTTCTCAAATCTTATATATGTTTTCTTCGTTTAGTATATGGAACAGATTTCTCTTTCTACACGCTTCTTTAGTTTTTTGTTCATGACTCGGTTTCACTTCATCATTTTCTACATGTTTTCCTCTTCTGTTTTTTATAATATATATAAGTTTTCAATACATTATTGATGTTCTTAAATGATTTAGGAGCTAATAGTCAGTTTAATCAATTTAGATGCTAACTATTTTTAACTTTTCTTAATTGATAAATAGTTTTGGATTATTGTCGGCTAAGTTGACATTAATAAATTTGCTAATGTTAGATGTTAATAGGATTGACAAAACCAACTCTAAGACGACATTACTTACTTAAACTTTTTTTAATAAATAAAAATATTTATGTTAGTGTCAGGTTGGCTTAGTTGACACTAAGTGAAATAAACATTAAAAAATAAATAAGTTTATTTTTGGTCTAATTAACAATAATTTTATTTATTTTTAATATTTATATTTATTTAAGTTAGTGATTCGTTAATCTGACACTAATTTATATGTTACGAATTTTTGTTTCTTCATGACCACTAATAAGAATCATAGATTATTTATAATGCAAAGGCCCTCATGCAACGATGATAAATCTCTTCACTCACATCTCTCTCACTTTATATGTAAATATCCACACTCATTCTTTATTTACAAACATCTCTTTCACTCACACTTTTCTCCTTATTTATTTCATCTACATTCATATTTTTCATCCGCACTTATCTCCTTCCTCCATTAATATATATTTATTTTTAAATTACTATTGTATCTGTTAACCAAATTGACAAAAATTAATTAATATTAAAAATACATTGACTTAGCTAACACTAAATTAAGTAAGTTTTAAAATAAATATGCATTAACATCAACTTGGTCAACTCCAATTGCTTTAATTAAAAATTAATAATGATATAGTGTTGTCTAAGTTGATGCTATTTAAAGTATGCCTTTAAAAGTTTATGCTGATAAATGAGCGTCTATGATTTTAGAGTTGATTGCATGTGCAATGTAAATCCAACACTCTGGACTAATTAGTATCGACTTTTACTTGTTAATATCAGCGTCTCAAGGTCTACAATGTGTGTAGATGCAAAAAAGAAAAAATATTAGTTATGTTTCTCGGTAGTTAAAGGTTTATAAGAAGTGATTTTTCTCGTGATATTAAATTACCTATTGTGATGTTTGCTGTGAATACTTGAAGACAAAAGTTACGTGGTGTTAGATTTGATGCGTTCAATTAGCATAATATGTTAAATATTCATTTGATTAGAAGAGTTAAACATGCAATCAAGATTATGACTTTCAACTAATTATCACCAAGGAAAAACTCATGTGGCTATTGACGAAATGGGTCAAAGAATAGTTCCAATGTTTACTTTGATGATTAAGGAGTTAGAATTGATTGAAGCTTTCAAACATGAGTTATGATGTAGTAATGGTATTTGATCATACTAGTTGCAATATGTTAGTCTTGACAATGTAGTCAAAATTGAGATTTAAATCATAAAATCGTAAGATTCTACAATTTTATGTAGTATTTACGAATTAGATTTTACACATGATTTGATCGTAACGTATAATCGTAAATAGTAAAATTGGTAAGATTATCAAAAAAAATCGTAAAATCATATAAATCTTGTTTTTTAATTTTTTGTTTGCCTATCCACCTTCTTGATTACATGAATTCAACCTAAATTAAACATAAATCTAACTAAAAATTAATGTAATTAAAAAATTTCATTATTTTCCGAGTTTGTCACCACATCTGATCCAATCAAAAATTAATATAATTATTATTAAAATTTATTTTCCAATTAAAAATCAATACAAAGCTGCAACACCATATCATCATCCAATTAAAAATTAATATCATTTAAATTTTCCCTTCTTATTTTTTTTAGTCACAAATTTTGAATACACACGAAACCTTTATTTTTCCTCTATAATTTCATTTCAATTCTTCCTGTCCCGTACTTTATTATTTATATTTTAAATGTTAAAATTAGATTAATTTCCACTTTCACTAAAAATCAATAATTGTTTTATTAATAAAGTGTTTGTTACTTTGCACTCACCGAGTAGAAAAAAAAAACTCCATCATATTTGGTTAAAAGTCAAACCTAAGGTGGTGGTGAAGAAGATGTCCTTGCTATCCCACTTCTATGGTAGGAGAACGTTCATATTAATATGTTTCGTGAAGGAGATAAAGTTAATGAAGATTCTTTTAGTTTTTTTTTTTTAATTTGAATTATTTATATTAGATAAATTAAGTTTAATGAAGTATTGAGAAAGTAATGAATTTTCTAAACTTGATTAAGTATTGACGAGGGATTAATTGGTTTTATGGATGTATATTCGGTGATATATATTATGTTTATGGTGTTGGGCATTGGGTCAGGGGTGTTGGGCACCACTTCACTAGTGTGTTTCAATTTATTGTTTCGTGTTTTCTACTTACTATAACTTAGCACGAGGTTAGGGACGTTGCGTGCCATTTGATCAGTGACATTTATGCTCCTTGTGAAATTTTTTGATATGGTGGATATGTTATGTGATGTTTGGTTGAGAAGTATGTGGGTCCCAACAAAAGTTGAGAGGGCTTTGGAAGGCTATAGGTGTGAGTATAAATGACTCTGTGGACTTCGGTTGTAAGTCTCTTTGGGAGAGTAGTAGGGATTGCTGGACTCGATGTAGTTGTACCAGTTATAGACTTCGCCTATAAGACTCGCAAAGGAGCAATGGGAAGTAGACTCCGTTTGGAGACTTCAAGGGAGTAAGAAGGAAAAGTTGGTTTGGATTTAGGGTGAGTTGGTTTGAATGTGAGGCTTATGATGATGTTGATATTTGATGTCTTGGGCTGAGACTACATGTGGTTTTTGTTATTGTTGTGTGAGACAACAAACGTTGTGATTTACTGTGTGATGCCAAGTGTTGCAATATCTCAGGTGAGAGAATATATTTATATTATGCAATATTTATTGAAGGTTGATGTTTTGCTTAAGTAGATATTGCATGTGTGTATTTCACTATGACAATCGTATATGTGTTGTTGATATACGGGAACAAATTTTATTGCAAAAGTTTATATGGAGGCACAACAATAAAGAACCTTGGGATTTGCACTTATTTTAGACAAGGGTTAGTTCGAAATAATGTAAACTTTGGTCAATTGCGAATTTTCAGATATTACTTTTGAGTTTAGTTGGATGAATAAATGAAAGTTTCAACTTCCGTTAATCTTTTAATGGTGATATTAGAGTTATGAAATAAAAGATTTTGAAATACGTGAATTTTACTATGTATTTTAGTAACATCCTAGATGTGGTGTTACACATCCTATGTTACTGTTACTTAGTTCAAATATTTGTTTCTTAGTTGTTTAAGTCTTTTATCTATTATTGGTATCGGACTAACTTCACATGATAAGTTCTCCTTTAGTTTTATCTTGTATTGATCAATTACATAGTGGATCTATTATGCATTTCCTTAATTGCAAAACATAAGATACATTATGTAAATTTTCAAGAGAAGAAGGTAAGGTAACTTCATAAGCTACTGGATAAATTCTTCTAGTAATTTGACATGCTCGCAGTAGATCTTCAAGGGATAGTATAGTCATATCTAACTGACCATCCATCCGAGGATGATAAGTAGAAATCAAATTAACCTTGCCTCCAAAGCTTCAATTAGGCTTTTTCAGAACCTAAAAATGAAGTGTACACACTTTGTTAACCAATAAACAATGACCCAAATACCATCACTACCTTTTGTTGATCTTGGAAGATGAGTAACAAAGTCCATAACAACATTGTATCACTTCCATTTAGGGATCTTTAATTGTTTAACATCCATCTAAGATAAAACATGCTTAACAACATCTTTCTTCATTCCTGGCCACCAAAAGGACTTTTTTAAATCATGATACATCTTAGTCATGCTAGGGTATATTCTAAATTTGATTTGATGACCTTCATCCAAAATCATCTTTCACAATTTGTTAATTGTCATTGGACACACAAATTATTCCTTTAAACTTCAAGACTCCATTTACCCCTACAAAAAGTTCATGAATTCCATGTTCCATTTGTTCCCTAATTAGATCTACCAATTGTCTTTCCTTAACCATAAAAAGAAACTCATTAGTTATGATAAACATGCCACATGAAATATGATTTGATGAGAGTCCCACTCCAAGGTTCATGTCTCTAAACTTTTCTTAGATCTCTAACTATTTTACCATCATGATAGATACATGAATCTTCTTTCTATAGAGTGTTTTCCATAACATTTGCTTTACTTGGATGATACATCATTTAAAAGTCATAATCCTTAAAAAAGTTCCATCAATCTTCTTTGTCTTATCTTCAACTTTTTTCTTATCAAAGAGATATTTCAAATTCTCATGATCACTAAATACCTCAAACTTAGCTCTATATAGATAATATCACCAAGTCTTTAAACCAAATATAACATTTGCATTTTTAAATTGCAAATTGGATAACCTTCAATGTAGTTTTAATGCTATCGAGGCATCAACAATCACTAGTTTATGTTTCATCAATACACAACTGAGTCATTGATAAAAAGCATTGCAAAAAACTTCAAAGTTATTACTTGGATTTGGTATCTCTAATATAGAAAAACTTGTCAAACGTTTTTTTGTCTCATTAAGACGTTGTTCACATTTATATATCTAATAAATGTCAAGAGTAAGTAAATTGATACATAATGGAGTATTTAGAATTGGAGTTTTATGAATTATAATGATATTTTATTGTTTTGCAATGAATATAAAAGACAATATCAAGTATGCAACTAAGCCACAGTATTGGAGCTGAGCCGCAGTACTAGAACTGAGCCATGGAAGTAGAAAAGGCAGGACAACATACTTGAACTTTCTGGCTGAGCACAACAAATGGAGTTGAGCCTCGTGAGGAAACCTTATTTCCGAGGAACCTGGAGCACAAATCTATGGGGTTGAATAAACAAGAAAACCCTCACAAGGGAAAGGTCATGTGCTAAGCACCATAACAAAAGGCTGAGCTGAGAAGGAAACTCACTTGTGAAGAAACCCCTATAGTAGAGCATCAAAAGTTGGGCTGAGCACCGCCCAAAAATTCCTATAAATAAAGACCTTAGGTCCTCATTTCAAGCATTGAGTGGAGGTCCAAAAATGTAGCAGTAGGATATAATAGGGTGTGTGAGGCACAAGAGAGATGCTCTTAGTGTAAATCTTATGTGTAAATGTTACTAGAGGGTATTTATCTTTACTTTCATTCAATTCACTTCTACTTCTTGGGTATTTATCTTTGCTTTCATTCAATTGTTTGCGGTTTGATTTATGCTTAATAATGACTTGATCACTCATCTATTTAATTGGTTTGGATTGAGTTGGAAAACCAGTCTCAAATTGTGGTCCAATCAAATCATCATAACTGTACTGGTGCTTATTTAAGTAGCTAGAGGGGATGCTGGAGGAGAGAGTCCTACACATTAAAGTAAGGATTCATTCCACCAGGGGTTAAGGAATCACACTAGATTTGAAGTCCTTAAGTTCTAATGTATCAGGGATGAACCTAGATCTACATAGAAAGAGTACTCCCATGACATTAATTGATTTGCATAGTAAGTAAACAAGATGGTAGTGGTGTAGTAGAAGAAGATGAGATTAAATCAATTCATAACTCCTACTTCACTCAATCTATCTAATTACTATTATCTATTTCTACTTGCACTCTTTATCAAAACCAAAAACCCAAAAATAAAAATGTCAACATACTTTTAAATTCCTGTGGATACGACACTTGTTGATAATACTGCTTACCAGTACACTTGCTGGGAAATGGTTGTTGTAAAAGAGTCATCAATATCCAAGTGAAGCTTGCGAGTTAACTGAATCAAAGATTCAACAATTTTCAAGAATCCTTTAATGAATATCCTATAATGTCTAGCTAATCCATAAAGCTTCGAATTTATGTTGTTGTTTTAGGGCCTCCTATCAAAAACTTTACTTCTTTGATCCAAAACTCACATCTTAATAATTTCACATACAACTTTTTATTTTGCATAACTCTCAAGTTTTTTTTTTCACGTTATTCATAAGATCAAAAGTATATGACAATATCATTTATAAATATTATTACATACTTATCCACTAATGACACAAATTCTATTTGTGTAGCCCACACACATAACCAAGAACCAACATCCTACTTCAAGACCATGAATATTGGTGCTCCACAGAGTGAAACACTTAATCAAAAAATTCTTCCCCAATAAATTCTCTACTTATACTTCAACTTAGCACGCTATGCATTTGATAAGGAGAATTTTATTTCTCTATCTTAGAGAAAAATATTTCTCCAAGAATTTATTCTCAAAATTCTTCTAGTTCAGCTCCCTTCCTCTCCTCTAGTCTCACTATTTGTTAAGTTCCATTCCACTAGAACTGAACCTTACTTATCTTTCAAGATATATAACAAAGGTCACTTTCCTCCATTCAACACACCCTATAGCCCTGAAGATATTCTCCACTTCATGAATCCACTAACCAACTATATCTAAATTATGTTTCTCGGTAAATTTTGGAGGATTGATCTTCATGAATTCTACATACTCACAAGGGTGAGCATGTTGGTTGACCCTATTATCACTACACTAAGTTGATTAATACCAACTTATTACCTGTTCATAACACTTTTTGTTGAAATGTGGTAACACTATCCTTGCTACTTGTCACATATCAAGTGTTGGACATGGAGTAGTTGTATTTGTACATGCCATTAATAAAACTAAAAGTAAAACAAAACTCCAAATAATCATGACACATCATTGTAATTAATTCTGCACAATACAAAATATGTCTAGACTATTATATAAGTAATTACTATTTAATAAAAAATTTGAAGTAGTTTTCTTTTCTGTGCAGTACAATTTTCTTAGGGGAAACATTAATTGTAACATAACCTTTATATATATATATATATATATATATATATATATATATATATATATATATATATATATATATATATATATAAGTAATGGTATGTGACAAACATTTACATTTATTTAACACATAAGATACAATTAAAATATTCATAAAAAGGTAAATTTTCCTTTTATATTTGTAAAGGAAAAGAAAAAGTAAATAGTAGTGAAAGATAATATCAAATGAGTGTGTAAAAAATTATTGTGTGTCAAAGTATTATTTTCATATAAATGTTTGCTAAGTTTTTAATTGATTAATTAATATGTTTAAGTAGATAAATTAAATTAAAATAACTATAATAGTATTGAAACTTAATTGCTTTATTGTATCTAATAATTTAAACTTACCTTATTAGTGTTAATTATTTAAATTATAATAGTATTGTATATATAAAAAAATTAAAATTATTTTATATTTATATTTTAATTTTAAAAAATGAAAATAAAATTTGGCTGACCAATTTGATGGATAGGGAGACTAACGTAGTGTTCGTTTCATGTGATTGTATTGTTTAAGTGCATTTGCGATGACGAATTTCATGCTTTGACTATGTTCCTTTGTAGCGATATGGTATGAAATACGAGCACAGATTTGCGGGATGGAAAGTTTAATCTATTCACCAAAAATTGAGGTGATTTGGGTATATTTCGTATAACATTACGAAATTGTCTCTCGTTTTAAACACGTGAGTTACTCCACCCATCGTGCTATTTAATTTGTTCGAAGGTGAGTGGTGGTGTTACTTCACTATAACAATAGAAACAGATGTGGGGTGTGTGTGTGAATTGAATGCACTGGTGTGTAGTGTGGGCTTGTGAGTAGTGCAGAGAAATGAGGTTGTGGTGGGTGGTGGAGAAGGAAGATGGTGGTTGTGGTGGGGTGTGGTAGGGGAGTAATGTCGTAGATGTGGCGAAAGAACATGGTGGTAGAGGTGGGCTCATGGAAGGATGCGCACCAGTTACATAACCAGTGCGGTGCATTGTGAGTGTGTGTGTGGCACCAATTACGTAACCGGTGCCTGTGCAAAGAGGAGAGTGACACCGGTTACGTAAAGATGAATTTGTATAGATTTGAGTGGATGAATTTGTGTGTTTATTTGAGTGGATTTAGAGGATAAAGTGAGTGAATTTGAAGATAAGTTTTATGAAAGTTAGTGAAAGATTTGATTGATGTGATAGATAAAATAAATTGTTAAAATAGATAGAATTAGAAAGTTACCAAAATACCCTTGATGGAAAAAGAGAATGATTTTGTAATTTGATGTTATAAAATTAATTACAAATAATTAATACGAATTAAAAAATATTAAAATTATATGAAATTTTAAAATAAAAAAATTTAAATTTTTATGAATGTAAAAAAATTTATACAAATAAATTTTAAAAAAAAGTTATAAAATTAAATTTTAAACAAAAGTTATACAAAAAAAGTTAAAAAAAAAACAACACACACACATGACACCGGTTACATAACCGGTGTCACTCTCCTCTTTGCAAAGGCACTAGTTACCTAACTGGTGCCATACACACACACACACCCAATGCACTGTACCGGTTAATGTAACTAATGCGCATACCCTAGAATGCACCACCATTCCTCTGTCACATGTACGAGCTTCATCCCCCACCACCTCCTTCATCTTCGTTCGCCACCACCTCCTTCATCTTCCTCCCCCACCACACCCTAACAGAAAGCTACATGGGAAAGAAGCAATCAAGTGTTTAAAACGAGGGTCAATTTCGTAATATTATACGAAATATATGTAAATCACCTCAGTTTTGGGTGGATGGATTAAATCCTCCATCCCAAAATTTGCGCTCTTATTTCACTGCATATTGCAAAAAAGGAATACGCTCTTTGCATGAAATCTATGCTAGCAAATTCACTTGAACAGTGCAATCCATTGAAACGAACACTACGTAAGTCAAAATGAGTTTGAGATTTGAAAATTCCAATCCAACACACCTCAATTTGACATGCTAGCACGTACATTTGAACCTATTTTGTCACCATGATATTTGCTACTAAAAATTGTCAATAATTTGTATTATATTATTTTGTTGAAATGTGTATGGGAGTTGTTTTATTGAAATTTTTATTATATTTATTTTAAAATATAATTAAAATGTAATATATATATATATATATATATATATAAATTAAGGTTTAATCATGTCTTTGGTCCTTATTTTCATAGTAAAATCTCAATTTGGTCCCTCTATTTTTTTTCATCTCAATTTGGTCCCTTCCGTTAGTGGTATAGTAACACCGTTAAAGGGGTGTCACGTGTCAGTTCTTGGATTTTTTTACCTTTATTTTTATTTTTATTGAATTATTTATTTATTTTTTTATTTTTTTATTTTTTTTAAAAACAAATTGCCATGTGTCAAGTTGTCATCGTACCATGTGGAAGTGACAGAGTGATGTGGTAGTGACAATGACATGTGTCACTTATATGTCAAATGTCATTTTCACTTTCTCAATTTGGTCCTTTATTTTAATTTTTGTCTTAATTTAGTCCCAATTTTTGTAAAAATTGAGCAATTTTATCCCTCTCCAAATTGAAATCAAATTTAATTTCTATATAAATTAACAAAAATATTTCTATCAAAATTGATATTTCAAGTAAATATGTTTAACAAAATTAAGTTTATTTAATTAATATTTTACATTGAACTTTATTTAAAATTGTTTTAAAGTTGTTAATAGAAAATAATATTAATAGAAAAAAAACCATAAATTATATTGATATTTTAGTACATCGTACTTTAATATTGTTTTTTATTTGAATTTATATTTTAAATAATTGTATATTTTTAAAATGTGTAAAGTTCAATCATTTGAACGCAAGTATTTGGATTAGTGTAAAAATAACAATTATAAAAATTTTAAAAATAATTTTAACTATTCATGTAACAATAAAAAACATATAAATTTGAAATTTGAAAACAATTTTAAGTAAAGTTGAATGTGAAACACAAATTTAAATAAACTTAGTTATGTTAAAAATATATAATAAAAATATCAAATTT
>Ga0209589_1012079_pt1 | contig 11861 bp, 6 predicted proteins | sample CowpeawhiteBW_FD_187525 | JGI IMG/M metagenome (GOLD analysis project Ga0209589, IMG submission 187525) | Root nodule microbial communities of legume samples collected from California USA - Cow pea white BW (SPAdes) (version 2) | ecosystem: Host-associated > Plants > Roots > Nodule | place: USA...
TGGATTTATTCATTAGTTTAAATTAGTCACTAATTACGCAATTAATTAGTATACACGAGTCTCTTGGGAAACGATATCCCGGTCTTACCGGTTACTACTTGCGCGACTTGGTACACTTGCCAAAGTCCATAACACAAACGTATGACATTTGGGAGGAAAAGTCGAACTTACATGTCCTATGAGATTGATGGGATGGTCCGAATCAAAATTACTAGAACTCCTTTTACCATTGATAATCTCAAGCATCAATACTCTGAAACTAAAAACATCCATTTAAAGCATACCCAGGAGACATATAACCAATGAAACAGTAAGTTACTGATAAAATAAGCTTTTAAAAATAAGTTAATAATTAAGAGAAATAGAATTTAAATTATAGGTGTACTTACTAAGTTCCAACAACCTTGTTTGTCTTTTTTTTTGGTTCATTCAACTCAAGACTATTGTACATACACTTGTTATAATATGGAGTATGAACCTTAATTGCTAACTAGAAAGCAAGCCAAAAGTTATGAGTTTAACCATATCTAAGAACCTGACAGATAGAAATAATAGATCATATGCATGCCTTAAAATGATGTGCTAACAATCAAATGATGAGAAAAACAAAACTATGATGCAAACAATAATATGAGCCAAGGAATACATGTAAAAATATTATTACTTCCTAAATAACTTGGAATGAAAAAGATGAAAATCATGTAGTACTTAGCGCTACTGTGGTGTACCCTGCAATTCTGAATGCTGCTATTGAGCTCAACTAGTTTGAGATCATAGCCAAGGCAACACCACATGGTTCGTTCATTTCATCTCATGAAATTGCTTCTAAGCTCCCAAACTCCTAAAACTAAAAAAACTTACGAAAAACAAGAGAGAAAAGAATGGAAGTTAAATAATTTCTATTTTAGTGAATTAGAAACTCTCAAGATTGAGACATTGGTACTCTAATTAATATACAAAGCACGATTATTGAGCTGTAAGCATAAGACGAACCCAACCGAACCTAGCCTACAACACAATGCAACACAACACGAGAAACATTGCACAAACCTAACAACGCACACGAGAAACAACTTTGAAGCAACACGAACCGAACAAATATGAAGAAATCGCTATTAAATTGGACTGAACCTGCAATCTCCAAAGAAACGCACAAAGCACAAAACACTGAACCTGCAATCGCACAACGTAGAACAAATATGATGAAATGGGAAGTGAGAAATTAACATGAAAGTGAAAGAAAAACCGGAAGCCATTACCAATTTGAAGTTGTGATTGAGCAATTGGAGAAGAGAAAAATAGAGAAATTGGAAACAGAGATGAAATGGCGAAATTGATTGTTGAAATAAGGGAAAAATAGAAACGATTGCTGAAATGGAGAGATGAAGCAGAGATGAAGAGAAAAAATTGCCCTATGTTAGATCACACGGGAGAATAAAATGTACTGAAAAGTTAGCAAAGAGGACCTAAAAGAGTGAAGAAATTTTTTGCGGTTCATTTAAAAAATCCCTCAGACTTCCTAGGGGTTTAAAAAACCTCTGGTGTGTATATAAATTACCAAAGGTTATAATAACCTCTCTTAATAAACCTCAACTAAAAATCAGAATTTTTGTAGTGTCATTTGTCTAGTTCAAAGTTAATTTAAATTAAAAGGGTTTAATACAAACAATTTTGAGTAAAATAAGCAAGTTATTGTAAATCTTTAAGACATATATTCAATTCCTATAGATAAAAAAATTGACATAATATCTAATTTTTAAAATGTAAATAATGTATATTAAATAGACATAAAAGTTCTTAAAGTGAAAAACAATGACGGTTGGACGAGAAACCATCATTAAAAGTCAAAAGTTAAAAAGGAAATAATAACGGTTAGGTAGGAAACTATTGTTAAAAGTCCTTAAAGTGAGAAACGACGACGGTAGTCATAGAAATGTCGTTGTTTGTGCTGTTATATGTTTCGATCTCCACTTTCTATTTCTCTCTTGTGTGTCATTCATCTCCTTTCACAAAAATCCTCATTTTCTTTCACTTTCTTCCTCATTTTGCTGCCATTCTCTAACTGCACTCGTCATTGTTCCATGCTGATTAAGATGCCAATGAAGACACCGACGAAGACTTCTCAAACTTCTGCCTCCTTGTGTTGTAGTTGTCTATCCACCTGTGTTTGTGATTATGTTTTCACTATCGCATCGTCGCCACCCTCATCGATTACTGACGTCCCTTCTTTATGCCCTATAATTGTCGCCTCCACCTATGAGTTGATGCTTTCACCCTCATTGTAATTGTGTTTCCATTGTTTTTTCATTTTCTACTTATAACAATTGTTTAGATGAAAACTATCATTATAAGTATTGCAAATGATGAAAATTATAGTCATCGTCGATTACTTCCAACTTACAACGACAACCTTAGTAATGACAGGTGATTAACTGTTGTCAAAAACCCTTTTTAACTTTTTTTGAAAGCCTTATTGATGAATCCAACCCAAGCCCAAATAAAGGCCCAATCACTAGAGGAATGCTTAAGAATATTCAAAATGCTAGTGATGATCAAGATCCTTCAAGGCCCAATGGAATAAAGCTACCTTTCAAATGGGCTAAGGAAGATATTAAAATCAACATTTGAGTGCATGTGCAAATTCGACCAATGTAATTGGGTCATCCTTTGTAAATAGTTGTTGCTTTGAATAATTGGATCAAAAATTCACCAAAGCATTGTTTAATTAGGCTCACAACCTCATTAAACAAGCTTTGGCTGAATAGGTGTCTAGAAAGCATGCCACACTTAACACTTTGAGCACATGTTGAAATGTGTAAGGTGTGACTTGCCACATGGCACTTGATCCACAAAATAAGGAGATCTAGATCTAGATCTAGAAAGAATTCATCACATGTCAGAAACTTAGACTAGTTGAATTCTTCCTTCTCCTTAGGCTATATAAGAGAGCTCATATGTATTGTGTAAAGGTTCCTCTTAATTTGAATGGTAAATGCCTTGATGTTGAGAGCACTCCACACATTTTCCTTATTGAGAGTCATGAGAGCTAGAAATCTCCTTAGACTCTAGCCTCCTTCCTCTAGGATAACTTCTCTTTCATATAACTTCATCTCCACCACACCATACCATAGCTCAAGGGCCTTTAACCTTGTTCCAATCCATTTTCGTTGCATTAAGGAGCTTATCTTCTCCAAAAATCATGTAAGGAGCTCAATCACTTATCGTTGTGTGAAGTGAGTTAACCTTGTACAACTTGATGAAAGTATCCCAAATCTCCTTCAATGTAGTCTTTTCAATGATGTTGGATAAAATTGTATCTACCACTACTAAATGCAATTTTGCAATAGCATTATCATTAGTTTCTTTCCCCTTCGATCCATGATATCCAAAGGTCCTTCTTTAATTGGCGTTATAAAATTGTCCTCTTTTGAAATTGCTTTCATCTTCAGTTTTCACAATGAGAAATTATTCCCATTGAACTTCTCTATCTCATATTTTGTTGTTATAATTTCAAAACTGACAATAGCAATGAAATATAATCAAAAACCAAACTCACCTTGATCTAACACCACTGTTGGGTATCAAAGTAACAACACAAGTACTCACAACTAAAATAAAAGACGAAAGTAAAAGGATCATTACAAACCATAGGCAAAAATGTAATTTTATTAAAATGAAAAAAATTATATACCATTCTCTCTAGCTCCAAAGATAAAACAATAATACCCTTTCTTGAAAATAAGAAAAACAACTATAAGGAGAATCTTAAAAGAGAAACTAATTTTCTCTCTCAAATTTTCTTTCAAGTACTATATCGATATAGAAAAAAAAAAAGGAAGAGACTTTATAATATTTTCTAAGAAAACATTAAATTTCTTTTATAACATGAAAAGTAAATACAAGTGGAATTCCTCCAATGTAACACTTCTCTTCTCACAAGACAAGAATAACCCATAACTTAATCAAAATATCATAGTTCTTATAGTGAAACTTAATATTTAATTTTTGTTAAAAAAATATAACTTAAGTAACTCTAAAAAAGGTGCATAGTATTTGTTACCCATAAGTGTTTGGTTTAAAATATTTGATCTTATTTCATATTTCTTTTGAAAGTATCTTTGATACAATGGTTTTAGTTTTTGAAAGGTTTGTAATTAATCTTCCAATGTTAATACATAAATAAAAGAAATCCTTAAAAGTTACTCCCATCTTTCATATTTTCCTTTCATTTTAGAAAGTAAAATATAATTTACTTCTCACACATATAAACTCATTTTTTCTTTAATGAAGAAGAGAAAATAAAGGAGTAAGAATGACTTTTAATTTGTTTGATAGTAAACAAGAAAAAAAAAAAAGATAGAATATCAACCAGATCTGATAAGGTCCACTCTGTTTGATCATGTTTCAAACAAGATAGCAAAAAATTGTGTCAAAATCTTGAAGTTGGTCTCTCTTTTCTACAGAACAATGTGTCCTTGTGCTGCCAAAATGACTAAGACTAAATAAACACAAGATTTTAATTATTATGCGGTTCGAATAATGAAAATATAAGACGTGACAAAATAATTAATATGAAATATGAGTTAATATTATTTTTGAATGAAAGATTTTCAAATTAGGAAAATATTAATGTTTCAAATCTAGTGGGAATAATAATTTCCTCCATGTGATCAATATCATTTTTATTTTACTGTTGTCATTTCAATTTAACATAATGCATTAACATTTCCCAATTTCTATATGCTCTCATTTATACTTAAATAAGCTAACCTTTCCCCATAAAAGTATCTGTAAATGTATGTCTAAATTAGAGAAAACACAACGTACAATTAAAAGATCACATAGTGAATTCTTGTTAGGAATAAATGATAATGGTATCAATTATGCATTCACAGTACATGTATCTATAAATTCTTCAAAAAATAGTTTTTTATTTTTTAAGTAATTTTTAATTAAAAAATAGTTAAGTTAAAAGAAGGTCAAATAAAAAAATGATTAAATTTAAATAAATAATTACTTAAAAAATAATATTTATAAAATAATTATTTTAAATTAAAAAATTATTTAATCGATAAAATTGAAAAATAACGTCGCACATAAAAATAATAATCATTTGGATATAGATACAGAGGTATACTTATAAGTAACAATAAATAACAATTTTATATATAGGTAATATATTATAAATATTTATTTCTAATTTTTAGACAACATTTTGAAATAATTATTTGAAAACAATAAAAGACAATTTTTTAGTTCATATTTTATACAATAATTATAAATTTTATATAATAATAATAATTTCACATAGCAAATATAGCGTAAATATTTGTTTTTTGTAAGACCCACTTTTATTGAGTGCCCTAATGTTAAGGGCTGCCATACTGTTGGGCCTAAAGAGCTGGCCCACAGGTTGCCAAGGCCCCTAAAGCAGCTAAGGTTCCTCAATTGCAAGTCATTGTGAAAAATCAGTACCCTAACTCACCCATTTTCTCTCCATAGAACCTTTGCTAGGGTTTGGAGATCTACCCAAGTTTAAGTGAGCTCAACCTCCGTCACCTGTTCACGTAAGTTAGTTCTCGAACCTAGTTGTTTTCGTGGTTTATGTCGGGACTCACTGTGTGAATCCAATCTCCTTTGTCATGCCACTGTTCCAGTTCATAGATTTGTCCTTCGAGCTACTGGTTTCGCTGGCTTAAGAGTCGAAGTTCAATATTAGCCCTTTTCCAGATAAGGGAAGCTAGGTTCTTTTTCGCGTTTTTGAAATATGTGGTTTGTTTTCGTTTCTGTTTTATGCTTAAATGATTGGAAAACGTTAGTTTTGGTATATTTATGAGTTAGGGGTTCAAATATTAATGAAACTGTGATGTTTGACGTCATTTCTCATTTTCTGATGTGTCGCACAGTCGCTGAGCGAGTTCCTTGGCTCGCTGAGCGAGTTCCTTGGCTCGCTGGACGACTGTGTATTTTTCTAATATGCGCAGTTTTAGTAAAATTGACTTTCCTAACTCATTAACTGTTGGATTGAGCTCAAATTTTGACATGTGGTTCATAACATGCTATTTTATGGTTTGACTGGTTAGATCGTTGATTAGATGTCTGTAGCTTGAGAAATGTGTCACGCATTACTACAATCATTTTGGTTTCGTGATAATAAATTTTCTTGGGAATTTTGGTGTAAGAATTATGGTTGTGGGTTGTGCTTGATTGTATGGAATTGCAAGTACTTAAACATTGACACTCATTTATTTGGGATGAATACTATTTTGTGATATATGTATGTCTTGATATACATTTATAAAGTATGAGATGAATGAATTTGCATGAGTGATGTGATTCATGGATTGTGAATGATGAACTTGGATAAATCTTGGCATGCGATTTCAATGAAATGGTTGGTTATATATGTGGTCATGAATTCGGTATGAACAATAATGTTACATTGATGGCATGGTATTGGTATGAGGTGAAGTTCTATATCCCCAAATTGAGAAGAATGGGATGGTATGAAATCAACATGGAATATGAATGAGGATGAGTTACAAAGGATGGCGTGAGGTGTTAAATGCATGATCAATATTATTTGTTTGTTTAGAATGTGATTGGTATGTTATCAGTACGTAAATCCATGAGTCTCTAAGTGAGACTTCTTGGTCGTGCTTCAGTGGTCGGGACGTAATTCCATGGCCCCTATTAGTGGGTGTCCATGGTGGTGCCCCATCTATATAACTTAGTAAGGATTCAAGGTAAGGATTACATCCTGACACTCTAAGGAGTCAGTTAGTCTCACTTAGAGCAGGCTGACTCCTGTGGTAAGAGTAGCAGGAGGCCTGAAACTCATCAAGGGCTAACCTTATGTGTGAGGGAATTGATTCATTGTAACACTTGTAACACATAGCTCGGGGGTGAGCAGCTCGGGGGTGAGCAGAGGTATCCACCACAAGTGCAAGCATCCACTGAATCCGACCAGGTTATATGTATCCGGATGAGTCGAGTCGAATCTTAGTGTATTGATTTGAAGGTCATAACATGCTTGGATGATTTGTGTATATTGGACTGTGAAAGTATATCTGATTGCATGATGAAATCTTTTTGGCTCTAGCTTACCCTTTTCTTGTTTGATTGCCTTGTATGTTGTTCTTCTACCTTTGCGATGATCATCAATTTATTGATGGGAGCAGATGCGAGAGGTACTCATGGTCAACAGGAGCCAGATGACTCCACTGCATAGTCTACTTGGGCTGGACTTCACGTTTTATTTGGATTTTTCTTTAGGGCTAAGGCCTGTGTATTGTATTGTCCCTAAGGCTTTATTTTGAATATTGACTATCTCTTACTCCTTTTGGGTTGTAAGCATTGTAGTGAGCTTTAGTATTTTCTTTTAAGTACCTTAAATAACTGTAAGGAGTGACCTTATACTCCGCAACTTGGCTCTTTATATGATCCGGTGTAAGATTTCATTTAATTATGTTATTATTTAAATGGGATGTTACATTTTTTCAATTTTTAGACAACCTTTTAAAATAATTTTTAAACTCAATAAACGACAAATTTTTAGTTTAATCTTTTATACAATAATTATAAATTCTTTTATATATATATATATATATAAAATAACAATTTTATATATAGTTAATATATTATAAATATAATTTTTAGACAATATTTTTAAATATTTTTCACAAGAAGAAAAACATCGTAACATCATGTAACGTCCCGGTAGGATCATCGTAGAGATGGTTTTCAACTGATGCGTGGGAAGGAGCCCTTCTTCAAAGTGAGGTAGGTAATTAATTCTAGGAAGGGCTTTTACATCCGTCTTACAAAGCAAGATACGCTTCATTAGTTAGTGTCCACGTCATTCACGTTGCTTAAGTCCTCACTAAAATTTTATTTTCTTAAAAATGATATTAGGATCTAAACTAACAACATATTGTTATTTGTGTGGGCTAAGCACTCATTACATATTTAATTTTAATATTAATACCATCCATCATATCAATTTTGCCCCCGCTTGCTATATGATATTACACTTGCGTCGATTCATCCCTTAGATATATTTTTAAAAAAATATTTTTACTAATGTGGGTGACACTCACTACGTATTTAATTAATTAATTTTTAATATATAATTTACAGGAGCGTCAATTTAGTCATTGCTTTATATCCATATAAAATTTTTTTCTTTTCAAATAATATAATATATGGCATGGGCCTAACCCTTTCTTACCATTATAATCTAAATTAACTTATCATGTAGCATTGGGGAAACTAACGCTCGTTAAGAATAAATTTTTTTTAGCCCCGTTCGCTTTAGAGGATCTTTTGTTTCAGCGTAAATGAAAGAATGGATCAACAGGGAAGAATGATGTTCGTTTTAGATGATATATGAGTGAGTGTTTGCAGTGATTTGGGGGATAGATGATTTTTTTTATCTCACTTGTGCAAGTCGGATTTGAAGGATGACTGCAGTAAATGACCTTTTTATCCATTGTCACGTATAGCACCTACGTTGTTCAACTTCAACGGCGACTGTGTGAGAAATTTCAGTGCAGTGAATCGATTTATGGTGGCCTGTAACCGATCCCATTCATTTTTCATGCATCTTGAAGCTTGGAACGAATCCCCTGAACCTTGGAACCAATCCCAAACATCCAGATCCGATCCCCTCAAGCTTTGGAACGAATCTCCTCTTTGTTGGACTTCACTGGAACCTTTCTGGCAAGTGGGAGAGTGAAATCAATCCCTTCTTTGTGGATCCGATCCATTCTCCCGCCTCCATGTTTGGTAAAATTTATTTCAATGAAAATAATTTATTTATTTTATTAACTTTTGTAAATTATTTATTTAAAAGTGTAGTATTAAATAAAAAATTTAAAAATTGATTAAAACTTATACAAATACTAATTTATATTATTTATCACATAAAGGGCAAAATGGTAATTTCCTTTTTAAATATATTAAAATATTTTTTTTATCTATCACATCAATCAAATCACTCAGAAACTCTCATAAACTTTACCTTTAAATTCACTCATAATCACCTCTAAATTTCTTAAAAAAAAACAACATACATTTCACTCTCAAATTCACTCAAACCCATCCTCTCCCTCTCCCTCAAACCCATATATCCAAATGAACAAAGCTTTAATGCTTGCTTTGTTTACTGCTCGAAATCAAATTGCAGAGACCAACCAACCTAATTAAAGAAATATATATTTCAATTTCAAATTACAGAGACTAGAATCCAAAATGTAAGAACTCATACCAAGTAAAATTTATATCCAATTATAAATTATATTTTCAAAGTCCAATAAACTACTACTATAATTTAAGTTTTGTGTGAAATTGGAATAAAAGTACAATTTAATTGTATAAACTTACATTTTATTTAAATGAAATAACAAAAAAAAGTAGATCCTTCGGGATAGAACAACATAGCGGTCGGTAAGTTGAAATAGTTGCAAAAATAGTGAAAACAATTAGAAAAAATACAATAGACAAGATGTAAACATAGTATCCAAATTGTTAACAAATTTATATAAATAAGAAATAATTTGTCTTACATTGAAGGTGAAATTCAAGAAAGTGGTTAGTCATCGATGTTGACAACATAAAAAGGTGGACCTGATTCATACTTATTGAAGTGTCATGAAGATTTCACACCATCATCATGGCTATTTGTTATTGCATCAACTTCAATGTTTCCTCCACTTGTGTCTAGTTTTCAATTGTCACATCATACTTTTGAATTGCCTCATGAGCTTGCTATTTTGCTTCCTTGACCTCTTAACGAAGTCGTTCGCTCCCAACAACATAGTCAATGGAATAAAAGTAGATCCTCCAAGATAAAATAACATAATGGTTGGTAAGTTGAAATAGTTGCAAAACTAGTGGAAATAATTAGAGTAAATACAATATACATAATGTAAATATAGTATCCAAATTGTTAACAAAATTATCTAAATAGGAAATAATTTATCATACATTGAAGGTGAACTTCAAGAAAGTGGCTAGTCATCGACGTTAGTGGCATAATGAGAGTGGATCTGATTTGTTCTTATTGAAGTGTCGTGAAGATTTCGCTCCATCATCATGGGTATTTGTTGTTGCATAAACTTAGATGTTTCCTCCACTTGTGTGTACTTTTCAATTATCATATAATACTTTTGAATTGCCTCATGAGCCTACTCTTTTGCTTCCCTGACCTCTTGACGAAGTTGTCCGCTTACAACAATGTAGTTAATGACAACATCTAATAAGGAGGGTTGAGTGAAGGATGACACTCCGTACCAGATGTTGGAAACCAAGTTTGTAGTTCCATAAACTATACCTTTGCTCATGCCTCCAACAACACCCTTCCAACATTGATCTTTGTTGCTGATGAAATTTACAGCAAACTCAAAACTTGATGCTTCAGAATTGTCTGCTTGGACGACCCTTCAATCACCTATGGTACTTTTCCTAATAATCACTAAAAGTTGTAATTATTATCAATTAGGATTAAAGAAATAAGTAAAGCAACTACATTATAATATATCTTGAAAAAAGTTGTATAGATAAGAATAATATATCTTGAAAACAATGAATCCAATAACATTAATTTATAAATTGTACTTACTGGCCTATTGTTATGTCTAAGTGAGTTTCGTAGCCAGTTGAGTACAACGTTTCACCTCTACCGAAAGACCAATTCAGTTTGTTTTGAGATTATCTCTTTTTGAACTTATCAAAATCCCAATATGTTGAAAGTTCAACCAATGCTTTTTCTCCTATTCAAGAAGGTTAGGCCTTCTTCATCTTGCTTTGGACAACAAATCACAGAGGCGTGTTCTGACTTTTGACTCATACACCTTTTTAATTTGCCACACATACTAAGGCATCCAAGTCACTCTAGTATGTAAAAGTAAAAAACAAATTGAATGATACATAATGTTATGAATAATGATAAAATTTAAATTGATTGAAATTAGTAATTACATCCACCTTAATCCACCATAACTTTGTTGTGACGACCAAAAAAAATTCTATCTACTTATTTATTATTATTTTCTATAATATACTTATAAAATTTAGAGGCAAAATTATATAATAACATCTAATTATACTTAAAATATTCACACACACACACACACACACACACACACACACACACACATATATATATATATATATATATATATATATATATATATTTACAATACTGTATGCATCTTATATCCACACCATTTAGTACATATTATATTTTCTACACTAGAAGAGGAAGGATTGTTATTTATTTATAGTTTCCTCTTCATATACTAGCTTTCAAACAGGTGGAGGGAAAAGGTTATGGATAGGGTTCACTTGGATTGTTGGGGGTAAATAGAAGGTAACTCCGATTTGTCCTTCGATGATAATCAGTGCGTTTGGAGCAGAGAGAAAGTAATAGTAGAGTTTCTTGTTCCCTGAAATGTTATAGAATTATTCACTGCATTGGTTTGCCATGCATTCCCCGGGAAAACAACCACAATGTCGGCGAAGAAGGGATTAGACATGTTGGGAGCAATCATCTATGATAAGGTTATAAAATTTTGTTTTTCACACATAATCATAAAATAGGGAAGTGAGACAAATATCACATAAGAAAAAATAGACAACATATCATAATAAGATAAAATGAAATTAAAATTCTCCCAAATCCATAAAACTGGATTTTATCATACTTTATAAAGATATTGATTAATTTTGTATTGACTAGTCAGGATAAATGAGCTCATGGCCAACAAAGTAACTCAAGAACATCTCATCTTGAGTAATACTAACTCGTTTAAATCCCCAAGGTCATACCTCCAACTACAATAATCAAATCTTTATTTATC
>Ga0209589_1012080_pt1 | contig 11860 bp, 10 predicted proteins | sample CowpeawhiteBW_FD_187525 | JGI IMG/M metagenome (GOLD analysis project Ga0209589, IMG submission 187525) | Root nodule microbial communities of legume samples collected from California USA - Cow pea white BW (SPAdes) (version 2) | ecosystem: Host-associated > Plants > Roots > Nodule | place: USA...
ATATATATATATATATATATATATATATATATATATATATATATATATGTTTATTTATTTGTTATTGACTTAGTTTTTAGTTTCGTAATTCCTTTTTTTTTTCTCTCTTCTAATTATTTGTCTTGTTTTATATCTACAAAATTCACTCACATCTCCAAGATTTTTTTTTCCTCTTATCACAACATTGATTACGCATTTTTCCTTTGTGCAGTTATTTTCACATGGTGTGTTATCAATTTCGGCCAATCAAATAGTTTTTAAGTACTTTGTTTATCTTTTCTCCTTTTAATATTTTTGTTCATTGTTATTATATTCACATGAGAATGTTGGACTCCTAATTTCAAGCTCAATTGAATAAATCTTTCATTTACTATGTAATGTAAAAAAAAAACTTATTTTTTAATTTTTTTTATCCTTAATTTTGTTTGCATTTGAAGAACTTTTATTTCGCTAAAACAATATCTATTATCTCTTAATGATTTGACTAGTTCAATATTTGGAAAGCTTCATGAGATTTGTAAAGTATTTTCCATTTTACCAAATATTGAATTGTATTGTTTTTTTCTTTGTGTGATGCTGTTCAATAGTTATCAAATCATTTATAGAACACACATTTGATTATTTTAACTTCTTTTTAATATTTTTACTTGTTCATTTTATCATGTAGAAAATAATTGTATAAAGACGTTTAATTTATTATAATATAATAATTTAATGCTATTGTTATGAATTTTATTTATCACCATCTAATATAATAATTTTATATATAATAATTGGAATTTTAATCTTAAGAATACTAAAGTTATCGCACCATTAAATGGTAAAGAAATGCTAAACTTTTGCATAAAAAAAATTCTATTTGTATTCTAAAATTAGGAAGAGAAGAGGAAAATAGAGAGGGAGCTAGCAAGGATAAAAGTTTCAGCAAACAAAATCGCAAATGTTTTGGCTAGAAGGATAAAAATGTTAAAATTAAGTGAATTTGAAAAATAAGTAAAAACATCAACAAAAAATGAATTGCATTGTAGGGGTAAAAAACACTGAAAAGGGAATTTCAATACCGTTATATGGGGTTCTAGAACGGTTAGTAAATATCAAGGATTTCAGAATCGTCGATAAATACCAAGGGTTCTAGAATTGTCGATAAATACCAGGTATTATAGAACCGCCGGTAAATACCAGGGGTTCTAGAACCGCCGGTAAATACCAAGGATTCTAGAACCGCCGGTAAATACCATGGGTTATTCAAAATCGCCAATAAGTGTTGCTTTACCAAGGGTTAGTCAAAACTACCGGTAATATGTTAACAACATTGGTTTTTCTAAGGAAAAAGCAAACCGCGGGTAACACCTTTAGCGGAGGTTAAAATAACCCCCGTTAAAAATAATTTTTCTTGTAGTGTTAATATGCTTCTTGCATTTAATATTATGTGTACTTCATTTAATATTATGTATATTTAATATATTCACTATTATGTATTTATTTTATCTATATACATACAAATAAGTATATAGGAACATTTGTGTCTTATCTTTAAAATAATAAAAAATAAAAATATCATTCAACATAATTATTGTAATAAATTAATTAAGAACTTATTTTTAAAATTTATATTAAAATTTTAAAAAATATATATACATAAAAAGTTATGATACTATTTTCTAATAAAATTGTATAATTTTATAATTAAATAATAGAAATACTGCTAAATTTTCACAAAAATAAAAATAAAGTTACAGTGAAATATGTAAAAAAATAAGTATAAAATATTCCAAATTTCATTTAAAAAACAATTAATTATTCAATAAAAAATCATTTTAATTTTAATGAGTATTTTTTTAATTAATAAAAACTAGAATATAAATACAAACATACAAAATCTAGTCTCATTATTAATATTCTTTAATTTTTTTTATTAGTTTTAGTGTAACAACCCAAGAAAATATAATATTTTTAATATCTTAAATTTATACAAACATACAAACTAAATATTAAACAACCTAGTCATATGGATAAGAGAAATTTATACAAAATACAAACTTGGTGCAGATGTATGTAGTATTTCATAAACTAGAGTCTTTCAAAATACATAAGTTACTAAAGTTCTTCACAATACAAAATAAGACTAATCAAACTACACCATATCATGTATATCTATGTACATCATTCCAAAGAAACAACAAGTACATCCCTCAGCCTATTGGTTAGCACTATCACCACCTAAAACCTTGTTTATGATCATGTCATAGAAGCAATCATTGTAAAAGAGACACAAATAACTAACAAACAAAGAAGGGTAAACTAATGTTAAGTTAGACATTCACATACAATTTTTAATTTTTTATTTATTTAAAGATCTATTACAATCAAACTAGCAAATATTCACTTCATATATTATAAAATGATTCTCATTCATTCAAAAAATATGACCTACACTTAATTATCCAAACTTTATGCATCCACTCAGACTCTAGAAGCTTTTGCGTTGTCATGTAAAAAGGAAATACTGAATGTTACAATTTTAATAGTGGTACTTGGTTCTCCTCTCTCATGACAAAGTGAGTTTACTTATAGCCTAAAAGTAATGGAATCCACCACCCCAAGACAAACTATACGAACCTCTTTCCCTCTCACCACTTATACTCCTTCCTTTACACGAGTTTGTGAGTCTAATAGAGTATAAGGATAGCTTCCAATGAGTGTTCCTAGTAAATGCATAACACTAGACTCAATTGTCATAACCTTCCTCCCTAGGAATGATATGACAACACAATTCAATTACAATAATAGAGATATCATATTCCTTTAACCATACAACATTTCCTTGAATCATTCACATATGTCACTTGAATTAACTCTTTAAATAATTCAAACCTAAAATCTATAGACTCACCCAATGAGCACATACACTCTCTCCGTAAGAAGCTCCTCGAGGTTCAATCGTCCAACGACTGTATGTCTCACTTAGTGAGTCCAGTAGTGGAACCAAATTTAGAATAATCCGCCTAGTATGATAGACTTGCTCAGCAAGTCCCAATTCTCCTAAATTTTTGCCAAAATCAAATTTGGCATTTTCTCAGCAAGAGTCTGGTCGTCCAGCAAGTAGAACTTCTAAAACTCTCTACCAAATTCATCTTTTACTATGACCAAGCGAGAATGGGGCTCGACTAGTGAGAATAGGGCTGGCCCAATGAGTCTACACAATGTTGACATCAAAATCTAGTAATTTTCCCCTGCCAACCATACCAACAATGCATCTCATTCTTTATACAATATTTAGACAATTGTTCCATCTAATAATCATCTAATTTACAATTTCACTACTCATCTATATCTAACAGAACCTGGAAAAAATCCCAATATCTCACATACACATTAAATTTTGTATTTGAATTCTCTATATCACATTTTACTAAAAATACTTGCCAAGATACATACAAATTATTATACCATTTTAGGTTCACTATACAACAAAAACCAATTGGAAACCATTGTAGTGTTCTTCTTTTTATAAAAAAACACCACTACTCTAAAACCATTTTCTATGTTCTCACATTATCCTCAATAACAAAAAAATTTTGGCCTTGAAAATTTACTCACTAAAGGAGAGATGAGGTAACATTTTCTCATATCCTTCTTCAACTCCCAAGCCACATCTCTTGTTCTAGAATCCTACAACTCCCTAACTAGACTGATTGGCTTTCCTTTAAGTTGCTTAGTCTGTCACTTCTCTATTCTCACAGGCTATACATCCATAAACAAATTCTCCTTTACTTCTACCTCACCAACCTCAAAAATATGTGCAAGATCTGACAAATATTTCCTCAACTAGATCACATGAAACACATTGTATAGCCATGACAAGTGGTAAGGTAAAACAACCTCATAAGCTACTAGACCTATCCTCTACAATATCTAATAAGGTCCAATGTACTTAGGGGAGACCTTTCTGGACTAGATAACCCTTCCCACACCAGTGGTTCGGTCACCCTAAGAAAGACGAACCTTATTCTCTGATTAGCATATGACTTATTCCTACTCTATAAGGTTTTCATCGTATCATGTATCTTCTTAACTTTTTCTATTATCTGACTAACAAGTATGGCTCAACTAATATTGCTTCCCCATCTTGATACCACCAAAGTGGTGTCCTGCATCTCCTCCTATACAGTGCTTCATATGGCACCATTCCAATATTGGCGTGATGATTGCTATTATAGGTGAACTCCACAACGGTAACATTTCATCCCAACTCCAAGATGATTCAACACACATGTTCTGAGAAAATCTTTAAAAGACTGAATAGTCTCTCAAATTGCCCACCCATTTGAGAATGATAAGAAAAACTCATTCTCAAATGATTCCCTAAAACATATTGTAATGGCTGCCAAAATTGGGAAGTGAATGTAGGATCCCTATTTGAAATAATACTTGATGGCACTCCATGCAGACTCACTACCTTCTTGACGTACAACTAAGCCAGCTTGAACATAGGCATCCTAAGATTAACTAGCAGGAACTGAGCATTTTTCTTCAACATATCCACCACCACTTATATTGCATCATTGCCCCTCACAATTTGTGGTAAATGAGTAACAAAGTCCATTACAATGTTATCCCAATTCAACTTAGGCACCTCTAGCTATTGCAGTACACTACGTTGTGATAATGCTTTACTTGAGCTTTATGACAAGCTAAACATGCTACGATATAAAGAGCTAGGTCCTTCTTCATCCCCGACCACCAAAATGCTAGATCACAATCGTGGTACATCTTAGTCATGACTAGGTGCATGCGAATAACACCCTTGTGCCCTTCCTCCAACACTGAGCATTATGGAGAACTTAATTCCCTGTTTAGAGGCTACCCAAACACTTCATTGGAAATACATCCATATACTCTTAAAATACTACTATCTGACTACACCCTTTCTCTTGTCCAACTTCCATCTTCGTCAATATTACATAACAAGATGCTCCTTCCTTGAACTCTCCCAAAACTTGTTGTGCAGATAGTACATCTACCTCCTTTGAATTTGTAAACAACACTCTCCTTTGATCACAATCTATAATAACGTAATGAACACATAACCAATCCATTCCTAAGATTATATCTAGATCTTGGTAAATATATCAAATTGATCTTGAACATGTGTACGTATATAATCATGACGCATTTAGCACACACAAAACACATAGACACAACACTAGAGATTGGAGTCAATACACTAAGATCATACTGAAACTCTTTGACTGATAAAATCAACTCTCTCATACAGACATATGATACAAAAGAGTGTGTCGCTCTTGAGTCAAACAGCACATGCGGACTCCTACCACCAACCAAACATTCACCACAAACCAAGTTAAGTACCCTTGAAGACTCTGCACCAGATAATGCATAAACTTTGTTTGCTGCTTGGGTCTAGCAATTCCCCTACTTCCCTACTCTTGCTAAACTACCCTTATAGGTACTCTAACTTTCCTGATGTTAGGACAATCCATTTTATATTGCCTTTCTCGTTCACACGAGTTGCATTTCTTAAAGTTCGCCTTCTGAGGGAACTCCTGCATGACATGAGGTCCTCCATATCTATAGCACTTTAGACTTATGTGTTGTTAGTGCTAATAAGGGTTTCCAAACCTCTGGGGTTGAGGCTTGAAATATGGCTTTTTCTTCTTTTCATGTCTGTGCTTACTCCCAAACGGTCCACCCACCTATGACCTTTTAACTTGCCATTATTTTTCAGCTTTTCTACTACCTTTTCATTCTCTATTAGAGTAGGGAAATCTCTAATAGGCAAAGGAACCACCATGTCATTTATCTCATGCTTAAACCTGAACTCAAACTTTATACACCTTCCACTAGTGCAGTAAGGGCTTTTTGCCCCGGTTATTTTTCTCATTTTGCCTCGGGTCTGGAACCGAGGCATATTGGGGTGAGGCCAAAAGGTACCCCCTTTTGGCCTCGGTTGTTACCCGAAGCCATAAAGTCTCTTTTATGCCCCGGGTCCATGAGAACCGAAGCCATAAGATAAAAATATTTTTTTTAATTAAATTTTTCGCGGCACAGATCTGAAAGTCGATTTTTCACCAGACCAGAACTAGAATCGTTTCATCCCGCAACACTAGAATCAAACAACTCCATCCCTGCAATGAACGCGAACCAGAATCCCCAATCCCAGTAGTGAACCCGAACCAGAATTCCCCATCGATGAACCACCATTGTCGCAGCGATGAACGCGAACCACCACTGCAAGCTATCATCGACGCCGCTGCGACGAACGACGAGAAGACAGGAAGAGCTCACCAGGAACCATGAACGCGAGAACGATGATGGTGCAGATTCACGACCTTTGTTGCGGTGACGGTGGCTTTCTGCAGTGGCGGAGATCTCGACGGTGGTTCCTCTAGTGGAGTGTGATGGCGATCTCGCGAAAGGTGCTGCCATGGTGGATCGCGTCGCCGCGTTGCAGATTTGGTGCCCTGTTTTCGCGTCGCAGTGGTGGCCGGCGCCGATTAGGTTCACGACGACAGCTTCGCAGGTCATGGTAGCCAGCGCCGATCAGGTTCGCGTTTTTGTGCCCTAATTAAATTATTTGGCCCCGGTTCAGTGCCACCCGAGGCCAAAGACGTATCATTTTGGCTTCAGGTCTGTTCAACAGAAGCATATAAGCACCTTTTGGCACCATTTTTTTTTTAACCGAAGCCTATAACCCCTTTTAGCCTCGGGTTTTTCTTGAACCGAGGCATAAAAGTTGCCTGAAATTGCAAAAATGCCACCGCGCCGTTATATGCTTCGGTTCTTTGCCAACCGAGGCCTATAAGGCGAGGTAAAAATGTAATTCTGCACTAGTGTTCATTCTTCATTCTTGGCCAAAGTATAGAAGTAAGGTAGGTGTTCGAACTATTTTTCATATTCTGTCACTACCATATCTCCTTGTACCAACTATAGAAACTCTACCTCATTGGAGTATCTAACACTTTATAGAAATTACTCCTCGAGAAACTTCTTCTTGAAACTATCCTAGGATATAACTTTTCCGTTCTCCTCCATGATCAACTTCATATTAGCCCACAAATGTTTTGCTTCCCTTGATAAGATGTACATTGTGTTAGCAGTCTACTCTCCTTAGGGCACCTCTTAGCATCAAACACCCTCTCCAACTCTTCATCCACTAGTCTACCTAATATGGGCTTGTCTTCCCATCAAACTATTTAGGACTATACTTCAAAAAGTCATCCAAAGTCCATTCAAATGGCTGAGAACTTTGGGGTTTAAAAGCCCCAACTGTGGCCTTGTTGGCTTGTGACTGTTACAGAGTAGCCATATGTTGCTATTGAGAGGCTTTATCTTCTAGCCCCATTACTTCCATCTGTTCCAAAGCGGCATGTTGTTGTTGTACATTGATGCACTCTACTGTTAGAAAGTTGCAACCATGGTCTCTATTGCCCTAACCAAATTGGGCATGGTTGATGAGGGTGAAGGTGGAAGGGTTGGTGGCCTACGTGCCATAACCCTTTGTTCACTCTTGGAAAGATAACACAATCATAATCTAACTCAAAACTTTATCTATATACCTTCTAATCCCTTATAACACTAAAAACTCAAGCATCATAGACCCAAACACACAGATCACCAAAGAATAGGACCAAGCTCTAATACAAAAAATGTAACAACCACTAACATATAAAAGGCCTTTTATGTATGGTGTTTTTGGCTGTTTACGTCCGACCTAGGCCAGATGTATATTTGGGAGACATAAGTTTAGGTATGTTAAAATAACAAATGTAAATTTACATTTGATGCTTACATAACATATATAAAATTTGATAGTTATGTCTAGCACCCTTGTTGTCAAATGTAAATTGACGTTTGATCCCCTCGTGCTGAGAAAGAGAGAGAGAAAGAACCATGTCAACAATCATACCCTACCCATATAGGGTTTCTCACACAACACCAATACATGAAAAAAAAAAACAAAAAGAAAAACTCTTCCAAACCTAATTTTTTGACCATCATATCATATTCCAACGTGTCTTTTGATTAGTTAAAAAACATTACAAAACTAAAACACTTGCATAACAAAATAAATCTTTCTAACCAAATCTTGTTATATCTTTACAATTAAGATACAAAAACAAGTTTAAACAAGTTTAAACATGTTGAAACAATTAAAATAGTTAAAATAGCTAAGGTAGTTAAAACATTTAGCTCCTCTCGCATAAAAAAAATCCAAACTTTCTTTTACCTACAAAGTTAACACATTGTAACTCAAATCCATGACACTACATAAACAATTAAAGATAAACACAAGTTGACTCTCCTAACCTAGATAATCCAAGGTTTAATCTAACCATTTTTAGTCTTCAACTGACTCATGTTTCTCCTTCAAAGAACTCTTGATGTTTCACTCTCTATACCACTTAAAACTTCTGGATTTGAATTGTGAGTACCTAGAAAATGGTATTTTAGAATTGATAGTGTCTTTAAACTAGTGAGACTAAATTATTTTAGTATTAAATTGCTTAAGTATAAATAAAAGTTTTCTAAATAAGTTTTATTATTTTAAAACATACTATCTCTTCAGAAATCACTTTTCTAAAAATTCTTTGCCTTTTCTTTAAGTTTTCTCACCCTCTGTTCATTTGTTTGAATACCTAAGACAACTAGAGTGATCCTCGCAGAGAGTTTTTCAAGTTCAAATAATCAACTTCTCAGATTGAGTAAGTTGGTTTTTTGCTCTTTTTCTTGGTTCAAATTGTTTTCTCTTTGCATATAAGCTTCCTTCTCTTGCATGTGTACTTTTTGTCATTAATATGGGTCCCTGTTGATAAGTGATCATAATGGTATGACTTGATCATTTTTGTGATGTTTCTATGTGTAGATAGAGCATCATGTGAGGTTAAAGGAGTCATGGTAATTTTAGAGTTGTTTAAGAGGTAAAGGAAGCTAGTCTATGTTCTTATACTTTGTCTATATTTGCTGACTAAATAATGTATGATTGGCATTGTAGAAGAATTAGATAGATTTTGATTAGTGTGTAGTTGTTTGGTGTTAAGAGTTGATATCATGTATTTTTGCTTTTTATTTATGATCACATGATTTTTTCTTGGTGTTCAATTGTGGTTTTGAATGTGTGATTGAATGAGGAAATGATGATTAAGTAATTGCCTAATTGGTACTGATTTGGAAGTGTTTTCGAAAGTTGTTTGAAAAGTACCAAATTGTGAAATTGACCAATCAAAACTCTCTCTATTGTGATCCTTCTACAATTGGATTGAGCGACAACAGAGCAAACATTTTCAAACCTGTAAGAAATTTTTCTCCAAGGCTAGGCACTAGATGGTTTTGTTGGGCACCACTTTGATAGTGGGTCTTTGTCGTTTGGCGTCACCTTGTGCCACTAAGCACAATTCTTAAGAATTATTCCAGAAGGGTTCTAGGGGCCCTGGTACTAGGCTCTAAACACTTGTGAAGGTGGTGTTGGGTGTGCCTTTTTATTGTTGTGCCTCATTTATGTTTTATGTATTTTATAAGCATATTTTTCATGATTTTATGATATTATTGGTTATCATAAGGATATTCTTGGTTTGTAAAGTGAGACAATGGTATGAATGGATGAATTATAAGGTATTTCTAGGGAGAAAACCCTATTGAATGTGTGATTCATTAGAATGTGTCTTGACGTAAGGATTGTTCCATCACATGGAGCTATCTTGAACTCTACTAAATATTCATACTCATGTAGAAGAGGATGGTTAGGTGTTGCGAGTGGCAGGAGGTCCTGTCATAAGGATGGCCCCAAGATTCTTATGACCTTGATACATATTAACCTTGTGTATGACAACTCAACAAAGCAATATTTTACCACTATAAGTGCATGGCATCATGAGTTTGACTCAGATGCACTTATCCGAATAAATTGAGTCTAGAAGAGTTTGATTCTGTGATTGATTTTATGTGATAATTGAATGACTTATTGTATTGTAGATGCATGTTATCTTTTTTTGGCTAGCTTGCCATGCTGTGTGTCTTTATGGTTGTTGTGTTTATCTTCTTCTCTTTGCAATGATCACCTTATTGGTGCTAACATATGAAGATGCATGTGTAAGTGCACCTCTTATGGATGAGGAACCAACTATTTGAGTCGTAGGGAGATATTAGATCATGTTAGGTATAGTTTGGTCATAGAACCATAGTAGAGTAGCTTAAGATGTATATGTGTTATATTATTATAGTCTTATCTTTTGGATGGTTATACTAATATACAATATACCTTGGATTATCTACCTTTGACTATTTACCTTTGACTATTAATTATGAAATATTCTATTTTAGTAGTATGATGCTATTAAAATGCGATCTTAGAGGAATACTAAATTATTTGAATGCTTCAACTCTCACCCATTTTACTTTACTTATGTAAAACATTTAACCTAAGAAACAAATTTTATCTCTTACGAGATTTGAAAGACAAAATACTATAATAAACTGATTAAGATTTTAGTAATAAATCTGATCTCATATCTATTAGTAAGCAACCTTGGGGCAAAGATTTAATGAAGAAAAGTGCATGAGCTCACATGAGGTTGATGAAGAATTGATGAAGATGCATTGGTGAACAAGTTTCTTGTTGTTAAATATGGAAATGAAGTGAAGAATATAAAGTTTATATATGCTATTACATTTGCAGGCTATATGACATAGGTTAGATGTCCTTTTGTCTTAGTGTGTCCTTATCAATTTGTTAAAATGATTTTTAACCGGTTAAAAGACTTGTTGCATATAGTTTTGGTATGAATGAATTCAATCAGTTAAATTACTTTTCAATCGACTGATTTCAGTTAAGTTAAGTGAAATTAACATATTGTACGAACAAATCAACCTGTTGAATTCACTTATGACCAAGCTATATAAGTTGGTTTTTAAAGAGATGAGGCATAATTTTGAGTTTTTGAGCGCGAAAAACATTCAATTCATCTATGGAAAACTCTCTCTCTTAGAATCACACAACTACATTGGTAGTTGAAGATCATGGTTGATCTTGAAGGCTTTTTGGCTTAGTTGGAGCTTGAAGAACTTGTGTTTTGTAGTTCTTGTGCCTCTAGTTGTGTTCCTGGTGTAATTTCAGGTCTGTAAGTGAGATTCTTACTATGTTTGGGTTGAGATCTTTGTATGTTTCAAAAATCTTGGTGTTTCCATTATTAAAAAGTGTAATCTTGGTGTGAGTTTTGTAGAACTTTTGATAATAGTGGAAAATCAGGCTCAGATTTCTTGGTAAACTGGATGTAGCTATGTGATTGAGTGAATTAGTATAAAAACAAGTGTGTGATCCTTTTTCTCTCATCTTGTTCATCTTTAAACTCTGAAGAAAACAAAGCAAATCAATCTTTGTTAACTTTGCATGTGTATTGTGTTACAACTTTAGCTTTCTGATTTCATGGTCCGATTGATTCAAAGAAAAAAGGTTTTAAGCTTTCGAAAAATTTTATATAGCCAATTCAAACCCATTTCTTGGCTAAACCAACCATTTCATCACTTACAATATCTCATCCAAATAACTTAACAAAAACCTTGTTATACACACACACACACACACGCACATACACGCACACGCACACACACACACACACGCACACACACGCACACACACCACACACACACACGCACACACACACACACACACGCACATACACGCACACACGCACACACACACACACACATATATATGTATATATATATATATATATATATATGTATATATATTCCCATAATATATTATCATTAGGCTAATTATTTATTTGATCCCTGATTTCTCCCAAAAATGTCAAGTTGGTCATCCTATTTTGTTGTAGTC
>Ga0209589_1012084_pt1 | contig 11856 bp, 5 predicted proteins | sample CowpeawhiteBW_FD_187525 | JGI IMG/M metagenome (GOLD analysis project Ga0209589, IMG submission 187525) | Root nodule microbial communities of legume samples collected from California USA - Cow pea white BW (SPAdes) (version 2) | ecosystem: Host-associated > Plants > Roots > Nodule | place: USA...
CCCATGACCATGCAATGCCAACTCAATGCCAAACCATTCAACCAATTCATATTTCATGCCAATATTTATGCATCTAAAACTATCTACTTGCTCATCACGCTCCAAACATGTCATCAGAAAAATAATAAAATTTAAATAACACACCATTGGCATACATAGGACTCGAACCCAAGTCCTCTCACACAATTAAAGTACTCTCAACCACTTGAGCTAACACTTTTTCACGTCGTGACGGTTAGCATTTAATGTCATAAAGACTTTTACTACCCTCATTTAATTAAATTCATATTCATTTATTTATTTAAATTAGTGGGTCTTACACCCCTTATCAGATGTCTTCCTTGCACATATAATCCCCCAACACTCAATCCCACATGATTTGATCACACTTTATACCACAAATTACTCTCTGTCCTAAAACCCAAAATTTCCCAAACCTTGACACCTTCATGTTCATACTCACAATCATTCATCCAATAATTCAAAACCATGTACTACTACTCAATCCATACTCTCAAAATTCAACTTTACCCTAAGAATCATTTTTCCCCAATCAAAATCACTCAAGAATGAACAGAACTCGAAAACAAACCAAAATCGCATGAGTTGCCCGACAACTATGAATGCTCACCATGTGGTCCTTGCCAAAACTCAGAAATTGGGTGATTTCTGATGTGTCGCTTGGTGGCAAGTTCATGTCGCCGTGCGGTTTCTGGCAGAAATCCAGAAAGTGGTTTCTGGAAAATTTCCAAAAACATGATAAATTCAAACAGTTTGTAGAATTAAAACATTAGCAACAAACAACATGGCACGAAATTCATAGCATTTAAATTAAAATAGGTAACAACTCCCCTAACCTAGATTCCTTGCTCAGATTGCACGCTTAGAGCACGTTCCTAGTCCACTTTTGCCTTAGCCCTTGTCGCCTCCAAATTTGCTTCAAACCCTTAATGCCCACTCTCTATTTGGTGCTTAGAATTCACTCTTCACAATAACCATTATTAGACGTTAATGGCAATTGAAGAACCATTACTAGATGTTTTCCAACCCTTCTAGCTGCCCCATTGGCTAGGGTTTCCTGATCCTTTCCATGGACGCCAAAAAGAAATTTGGCAAAAAGGAACATATTTTGCGTAAGTTAAGGTTCAAATGCGCATACATACAATTACCAACCAAATGCACAACCACCAACCAATTCATGTTTTGTGATAATTCTTACGCATCTAGGATTTTATTATCACATACTATGGTCACGCATATTATTAAAATAATAAAAAAATTAATTTAACACATAAATGGTATCAACAAGACTTTAAACCCAAGTCCTTTCCTAATAACCAAGTACTTTCAACCACTTAAGCTAGTATTATTCCCAGTCCTAACTTCCCACATTAAATGGCATAAATATTCCATCACCCACATTTATTAAATAATTAATTATTTAATTATTTAATTTTCTCGGGTCTTACAAGAATCTATGGTGGAAGCCTGAGATAGGGAGAATGGATAGAGATTTAAGGCCACAAGATAGGCATGCTTTGGAGTTGGCATTGTATGCACAAAATAGAAAGAAGAGGTTAAGATATATGTTAATCAATTGGTTAGTCTGCTCAAGTTATTGAACTTGTTGAAGGAGTCAATGAGGGAAATGAATAATGGGGAATGTTGATGTTATTGTTGATTAGGAAATGAAGAAGGGGAGAATGATGATCTTAATGTTAATGGGGCAAATGAATAAGGGGGTTAAGATATTGTTCTTCAGGGGGAATTGGAGAAGAGGGGGAAATCAAGAAGAGGGGGATGGTGATGTTGTTTTTGAGATGGAAGATACCTCACATAGAGATATATCACAAGTTTTAAACCGGTGGAAAAAGTTCAATGAAAGACAAAGAAATTGGAAGAAGTCAATGAATAAAGGTTTAGGTACTTTTAAGACAAACCAAAGTGAGGGTGTAGGTACTTTTAACACACACTAAACTACTGACAATCATGAAATAGATCCCACTTATAACACTAATAAGTTAGATAGTGATGTTGATATTGATGATGGGGAAGGTGTGAGGAAATACCCAATGTCTAAAGGTGAAGAAATGTGCAAAGACTTCAAATTCAGACTTGGGATGGAGTTTTGTTCCTTGAAACAGTTCAAGCAAGCTTTGATGGAGCATTCAGTGTTGAATGACGGAGAGATTAAGTTTATCAAGAATGATGATATCTGAGTGAGGGCCATTTGCAAGAGGAAGTGTGAATTTCTATTTTTATGCAGTAAAGTTGGTGGAAGTCACACTTTTTGAGTGAAGACCTTGGTTGATGGACATAATTGTGGTAAAGATTTTGAGAATAAAAATGCAAACAAGGAGGGGGTTTCAAAAATTGTAGTGGATAAGTTTAGAAATGTCAGAAGGATGACATCAAATGAAATAATTGATGATGTGAGGAAATCATACAATGTTGGGATAACTACTTGGAGGGCTATGAAAGCAAAGGTAATAACTATGGACATTTTAGAGGGGGATTGGCAAAAGCAATACACATTGCTTTATGATTATGCGGCAAAGCTGAGAATAATGTCTAGTCAAACAACATGCAAGATCAAAATTAACCAACCTCAATCGACATTGTCGCAACGGTTTGGGTCCTTTTATCTATGTCTTGATGAATGCAAGAAAGGGTTCGTAAATGGTTGTAGACCTTTTATAGGTGTAGCTGGACAGTTGCAAGGATCCAAATGATCAATATTTTCCACTGGCATTTGCTGTGGTGGAAAATGTGATACGATCCTATCTAGGAAAGAGTATGATCCTTTCTGAATTTGAATCTTCAAGAGGCCCGACATGAATAAATCATAGTAGAATGCGGAATTAGACAAAGATGGAGGACGCCACAATCTAGAAGATTGATAAGTCAAGTGAAGATTCGTCACAAAGATGTTAATCTTTGATAAGAACCGGAGGTCTAAGCCAAGAACAAAGAGAATCCTCTCTTTAATGAAATCAAATTCAATATATGACTAAAAATGTCTACATTGTTTTTGGTACCTCTATATATAGGCACATAAGTTTGAGAAAACCTAAGAACCCTACAAGAAGGCCCAAGCCCAAAACATAAAAACATAAACTAATTTATAAAAGAAAGCCCAAAGCCAAAAACATAGAACATAACTAATTTCTAAGAGGAAATCCAAAGTCTAAAAAGATAAACTAATTTTCCTAAAAACTATCCTTCAAATGTGCTTCAAGCCATGATCTTCATATTCTTTGAATTTCATATTGCTTGTAGCATCAAGAGCCTTGAATAGTTTTGATATTCCAATCTCTTGCTCCTTGTCCTTGTCATAGGTCCTTTAAATTGTAAAGGTTCATCTTCAAGTTATTCTTGTATGGAATCTTGGGATAGTCCTCTATCATTCCCTCCTTCTTGAAGAGAATTTGTCCTCAAATTTGTACCACTTGAAGTTTAGGAGATAGTCCTCTATTAAAATGAATGCAAGGATACTTGGAGATGGTTTCGAACTCTATTATTGAAGGACATTGGAGATATTCAAGCAATCACTGGGTATTTATTTTAGACCAACAAAAGGTAAATTAAAATCATTAAAATCACTATAATTACTTCTGACTACTCAATTATGATTTGTTACAATAATTGTTTTTTACAACTAATAAGGACTAATGCGAGTATTTGATGAACTGTTACATGGAGTTGAGCACTGTTATTCTTTAAGACATTTATACAACAACTACAAGAAGAAATTTGGTGGGAGATATTGATTCAAAATCTCATGATGGCAGCTGCAAAAGCCACATACTACCAAGCTTGGGAAGCAAATATGGAGGAACTAAAGAAGATAAATCAAGAAGTTATTGAATGATTAGTTATTATTCCATGTAAGTATTGGTGTAAGCACGCCTTTAGTGCATATCCTAGGTGTGATGTCCAAATGAATCACTTGTCAGACTCCTTTAATAACACTATATTGTTAGCTAGGGATAAACCAATTATAATAATGATGGAGTGGATTGGGTCATATTTGATTAATAGGCTTGTATATTTGAGAGAAGAGTTAAGTGCATATACTAGTGTTGTCACGCCTAAACCAAACAAAGGATAGATAAGGAAATAGAAAAAAGTGGAAATTGGATTGTTGTTTGACTGAAGATGGTATGTTTGAAGTCACACAAGGATTCATAATGGATAAATTCATAGTTTACCTCACAAACCACACTTGCAGCTGCAATTACCAGTGTCATCAAGAAGGAAGAGGAACTTTAGATTTGCTACCACAACCACGACAAAAAGCATAACAAATAAGAAGGGAGGAAGGTCATCCAAGCCCCCAAGCGACGTATCTATTTTAGGTTTTCAAGCAACCTCCATGAAGAATATTGGAAGATGTTTTCTGTAGTTGTAGTGACAAACCACCTTTAATGTATTTTTTGTACTAAACTTTCCAAAACATGTTTTTTTAACTTTGTCAGACCGAAATGGACCACTTGGACAACCACTATCTTAATGACTAAATTATGGATTATGTTTTAAGTATTATTTTTTTGTGTAATGTATTTTTTATGGTTAGTTTGAATTATAAGACAAGGATATCATACACAAAAACATTATAAGACATGGATATCCTAAATCCACAAGGATTGATACAGGGACAGGGATATGATATTTCCACTCTTCAGTAAATATTATCATAACAAAGTTGAGTTAGGGAATAATTATTATTTTGGACTAGGATAAGAAGGCATAAAACAATCAGATTTTAATAGAAACATGAAGATTAGTTTTGTTTGTTTGATTTTGTGTGAATAAAACCAAGACAAAGAGAAAGGCATTGTCTAAAAGAGAAAGTTCAAGTATGCCACACATTCTGTTAACTATGATATAATTGCTATGATATGATATGTGAACTGTTTGAGAATGATATAATTAATTATGACAGATCAAATTCATTGAATAAAACCGAAGGATTTATTAGAACATGTCAAATTTAGAAGACAGGGACTAAAACCATGTCATGTTTACATCATATGGACTAATAACATGTAAAGTTTACAACATAGGGAATGATAACATGTAAACTTCACAATAGAAGGACTAATAATGTCTAAAATTTAAATCACAACAAAATGAACAATTTCTCTACAACCTTACTCCTTGCAATTTGTCTTTAAAAGAATTAAAACACAAAGTATCATAGTACAAGCCCAAGACAGAATGAAAAAAAAGCTTAATTTGTCCTATTTTTCTCTTTGCTATTAACTTCTTCTTTTACTTGGCATTCTTCTACGCCAATTACAATACCATTCTTTCACTTCCACTAACTTTTTCTTCTCCTTTATTTTTGACTCTCCTTCCACTTGAGGTTCCACCTCACTAGCCCATTGGAAGTATCTATAACGTGTTATATGTTAGTTTTAAAATGGTGATTTAAGCTAAGAAGGGGGGGTTGAATTGGCTTTATAAAACTTTTTCGAAAGCTTAAACCTCTTTTCAATTGAGTCAAATAGACTGGAAAGTTAGGATGTAAAAACAACATACCAGTACACTTTTAGTCGATTAAAATATAAAACAATAGACTAATTTGTTCTTGAGCTATGAAATAGTCGAATAAAAAGACAAATCAATCGGCTAAAATACTGGAGATTTATGCAGAATGCAGAATTCGCAGATTTAACTAAAACAACAATCTTTTACATACAACACTTGTTCCAATCAATATTTTTAACAAGTATATAACCTCAGATTACACAAGAATGCATTAAATCACACCAAAGAATGAATTGCTTGGTTTTCTTGAGTTTTTAAAGAGATTCAAAGTGAGTGATACGAGGGAGAGAGAATTGCATAGTTGTTTTTATATTGGTTCACTCAATCACAGAGCTACATCTAGTTTACCAGGACAACCTAAGCCTGGTTTCCACTATATTCAAAAGTTTTACAAATCACACACCAAGATTACACTTTTGAACAAAGAAACACACAAGATTTTTGACTCACAAAAATATAGTCATACACCCTGCAAGAATCACATTTACAGACCTGAAATCACATCAGGCAAACCAACCAGAGGCACAAGAATACCCAGACCTGATTGTGGTTGTCCTTAGCCAACCATACATGTGTTTTTCAAGCTACTCACCAGTCAAAAGCCTCCAAGATCAACCAAGATCTTCAAACCACGAGTTGCAGTTGTGTATTCAAGAGAAAGAGAGAGAGAGAGAGAGAGAGAGAGAGTTTTCCAAAGAAGAATGACAAAGTTTCGTGCTCAAAAACTCATATTCGCACCTCTGTTCGCAAAAACACAACTTATATAGTCTGGTTTAAGTGAAAATAATCAATTGAATTTTTCGTACAGTCAGCTGATTTCACTTGACTTAAGTGAAATCAATCAGTTGAAAAATAATTCAACTGACTGCATGCATTCATACCAGAAATTATATACAACAAGTCTTTTAACTTGTTAAAACCCATTTTAACATATTAAAAGAGACACACTAAGGCACACAAGACATCTAACCTATGTCATATAGCTTACCAACATGATATAACAACAAAACATTACATTTAACATGTTATTTTCAGATTTAATACACTAAAACTTAATCTTCAAGTGCATCTTCATCAATCTTTATCAAACACCTATAATCTTCAAGTACATGGCTTTATCAATTCTTTGCTTTAAGTTTGCTTGTGCCAACATTATACTCTACAAAGAAAAATAATTAATTTAGCAAAATAAAAACAACAAATCTAAACACCACAAACAACCACTTACTGCCCAATTTCGACATCTCCAAAAAAAATTCCATTGTTCCTCGTGATGGATGATTTAAGAAGCAATAATCTTTTGCCACATCCACAAAGTTTTGGTCTAAAATGCGAAAACCCTGGTTGTGCAAATGACAACGATGACAATGCATTACACTTCGATCCAGAACTCCTCCTCATTGTTAAACCCTAAAATAGTAGAAAACCTTAATCCCCAAAAGTTCCTACCTTATTTTAACGAACAACTTCTTACCAGTTCGTTCTTCTATGTACCACAAGATTTGAATTTTTATTCACCTGAGATTAGAAGACAAAGCCCTCTTCCAAACTCTTCCCCTTTAAAACATTCACGAAGGCCTTCATGGTTTTTTTCAACTTCCATTTTAAATTAAATGAAATTAAACGCGTCTCAACAACACTTGTAATACATGTCATTAGATTAATAGCCTAATAGGAATGTCGTTTGCCACATGTCCACACTGTTAACGACGTTTAAAAATAGGGACTGAAACCATTAGTTTTGAAAGCATGAGGACCAAAATGGTTCAAGGTTTCCAGAAGGGACCATTTCCAAAATTTCAAAATAGTACAAGGACCAAAAACACATTTAACCCAATAATAAAATGACATGTGGCAACAACTGGATAAGGTGACATGGTGAGATAATACACTACTAAAAATTCTCATATTACATGAGAATTTTCTTGTAAATTTTTGTTAAAGAATTTGCAAGAAAAGACTTTTTCCTGCTATTTTTTCTAAGGATCTAAATTGGCAGGTAATTCATTTGTGGGTAATTATTTCCTACAAAATTATAAAATTCGTAAGTATTCCCTACAAAATTTGTTGCGAAAAGTGTTTTATACAAAATATTTTGCAAAAAAAAATTGGGAGCAATTTTTTGCAAATTTTCTTTTCATAACAAAATTTATAAGTATTTTCTAAAAAAAAATTTAAAACAAAATTGGTAGGAAATATGAATTTTTTTTAGTAGTGATAATCACATCAACAATTTAACAGTTACATTACCCAATTAACAGAAAAAATTAACAGTGAAGACTCAATTGAAAAAATTAAATGTAGTGAATACTCAATCGACCAAACAAATTAATAAGAAATTCAAAATTCCCAAAATTTATCATAGACTTAAAACATAGTTAGGAGACTTAAAACATAGTTAACCTATTCAAAAACAACACAAGCTTTCAACTTTAGTACTTCCTAATAAGCGGACTAAAACTATGTTGATCTTCCTATTAAATCTAAGCAAACATTCCCATTTTGACCGATCAATCTTTTAGACACCAGGAAAAACAAACCTTAATTTTTTTTTTCTTTTTAAATCTTGAAAAGGTAATTTAAGTCCATCATTAATAAATGTTACAATTAAGATTTATAAAAATTAGTTCTTTAAAATATACTTAATTGTTTTTGGGTTTGTTTTATGTAAGATACATTGAAAAATGGAAGTTAAAATGAAAAGGTTGTAAAAGAAAGTTAAGAAGACATGGAGAAAATAATTATATAAATGAGTATGGTAAATGAGGGAATCTCATTGTATTGGTATGATATCGTTAAAAACTAATTTCAAAACAAATTAAAATAAATAGAATAAAAAATGACATTTTGTTATCACAATTATAAATTTTGAAATGATTAACAAAAGCAAAGTTAAAATATAAAGGATTGAATATGTTTTTGTCCCTCAAGTTTCAGTGAAATATGGAATTAGTTCCTGTTTAAAACTTTTGACTAATTTAGTCTTTCATCTTTAAAAATACGTAAATTTAGTTCTTTTAACCAAATTTTATTAAGTTTATCTGACGTTTCAAGCGCATTTGATGATAATATTTGAATTGCTTACACCGTTTGACACATTTTCGCTTCAATGTTAAATCAAATATTATCATAAAATGCGCTTAAAATGTCAAATAAACTTACCAAAATTTGGTAATAAGGACTAAATTCATGCATTTATAAAGATGAATGACTAAATTGGTATAAAGTTTCGAAGAAGAACTAATTCCAAAATTCACTGAGGGACCAAAAACATATTTAACCCATATATAAATTATAAATGAGTTAAAGAAATTAAACACGTTTTAGTGTAACGTCCCATTTAATTTATAAACGTAATTAAAGAAACGCTACGCACAGATAGTATAACAACGCAGTCATGGGGTCTTAACGTCACCCCTACAAAACTAGGCACACCACGATGCCAACAGGAAACATTTGAAAGGTCTAACAGTTAAAGTAGAGTACTAAGCAGAAAATAATACATGGGCCCAAGCCCTAAAGAAAAACCCATCAAGAAATAAGATCCAGTCTACGCGTACTATGCAGCGGAACTATCACCACCCTGTTGCCCACGGGTGTTCCTCGCATTTGCTCACACCAACAAGTTGATGATCATCGCAAAAGAGAGTACCACACAACAGAACACACAACAACAAAAGTAGGGTAAGCTAAAGCACAAAAGATTTCATCCATCAAGTCAGATATAATTTCACAGTATCATACACTCAATTCAACCAAGCATGTTATGACTCATCAGGCAATACACTACGACTCGACTCGACTCATCCGGATACATATAACTTGGTCGGATTCAGCGGATGCTTGCACTTGTGGTGGATACCTCTGCTCACCCTCGAGCTGCTCACCCCCGAACTATGTGTTACAAGTGTTATAATGAATCAATTTCCCTCACCACAAGGTTAGCCCTTAGGGAATTCCAGACCTCCTGCTACTCTCACCACAGGAGTCAATCCGCTTTAGGTGAGACTAACTGACTCCTTAGAGTGTCAGGATGCAACCTTACCTTGAACCCTTACCTAGTTATACAGATGGGGCACCACCATGGACACCCACTAACAGGGGCCATGGAATTACGTCCCGACCACTGAAGTGCGACCCTAAAAGTCTCACCTAGAGACCCCAAGGAATTATGCACTGACACAAACAAAACATGATCACACAGTCAAATAGTATTCGCCATGCAAGGATATATTCATTATGTCAACCTTTAAAGCCAATACCTTTCACGTTTCCAGGTCCAACTCATTCCAACTCATCATAACCCATCCATGCATAGGATTCAACTCATCTCGTTATCATGCCACTTTAATAATACCCATCTCATTTAGTTCACATGCCAATTTTCACACCAAACCCATCATCTACAATCCATGAATCATGCCACGCATACATAACACTCCATTATATACATGTTACTCATCATAACATTCATACCCAAACAAATACCAATCATCCAAGAACAAACAAGCATCCAAACAACGCATTGTCTCGCCCAGCCCCTCGCTCAGGCTGAAGGGTCTCGCTCAGGCGAGACGTGCTCGCTCAGGCGAGACGTGCTCGCTCAGGCGAGCCCCCTTCGCCTAGGCGAGGGCTAAAAAAAACATCAGGAAACCAACGCAGGATCTCGCTTAGGTGAGACCTCTCTCGCCTGGGCGAGATGTTCACTCACTAAAAAATTGAGCGGGTCGCCTGGGCGACCTTTCGCTTAAAAGGCTTTGGGCGAGTCCCTGTTCGTCTCACATAGGCGAGACTGGCTCGCTTTGGCGAGATTATCAGGTCTCGCCACTGTTTTCCTGCAACAGCCACCCACACCAAGCCAATACAACATATTCATGCGTCCACAGTTAACATACCTCGCACCAATCAACATAAACTCGAAATACAGCCAAACAATCATGGAAAACAGAGTATATGATTAAGCCATAGCTTCCCTACCTGGAAAATAAGCTAGCGGAACGCTCCGACATGCACACAGTGAGCAAAACTGTTCCTAGGGTGGTCAACAAGCTGGAATGAACGGTAAAACAGAGAAAAGGGTGAGTCATCACCAAACCCTAACTGTAAACAAGGAACATAGACCATGCAAGGAGGGAACATGGGCTGAGGAGCGACTTACGTGGAATAAGAGTTGGTGTGAGTTAGTTCGAAGAAGGCCTAAAGCAAAACCCTAACAGAGCTCTTTACGACAGCGGAGGGAGACGACAACAGTTCTAGGTTTCTGAAAATGAGTAGAAGTGTGAATTAGGACAACACGAAATGGTTTTTATCCTATGGCCCAGTCTTTAGGCCCAACTGTTGTAAAGCAGCCCTTAAAATAAGGGAGCAGAAATGAGTAAAGGATTTTATTGGGCCTTACATTTAAAGTATACCTTGCTCATCCCTTATCATGAAATAAAAATAAATAAATAATATTATACATTTTTTTTTCTTTCGAAATAAGTAGGTTTGAGTTCGATGTTGAAGTTTTTACAAATATTAGAAAATAAAATAGCTTATTTGGCAATCATACTGAAAGTGTTATTTATCTTTTTGGTTTTCATAGTTTGTCAAGATGATTTTTGTAAAGTAGGTTTGAATCCGATAATTTTGTTTTTATCGAATGAGGTTTTAAGGGTCGAAATTGGAGAGCTTTAGGTTTTAAAGGGAAATGAAGATGATATTCATTACAAAAACTGTTATAATAATAATGAGTATAGAGAATATGAGAGTTAAATTTCATAGTTGAATATGATAATTAAATCCATATCCCTATGATGAGATTGTATTCACAGATTTTATATGTCATGATAGATTTTATTTATTTGAATATAATTAAATATTATCTTTTATATATAATTGAAGAGCTAGATCTGAGCCTCTAGCTCCGGTGTGGGAGTTCCAAGGAAACTCATACTCCTTTCCTTTTCCTTCCTCTAATAAACCCTTCACAAATAAATGGCATGATAGATAGGGGTGGCAAAACGGGCTGGGCCCAACGAGCCAGCCCGTAGCCCGTGCTAAAAGGAACGGACTGGGTTGAAAATTTCAACCCGTCAGTCCGTTCTGGCCCGTCCCGTCTAGCCCGTCAACTTGACGGACCAAAGTACGGGCCAGCCCCTCCTGCCCCGTTGGCCCGTTTTAAAAAAATAAAATAAAATAAAAATAATTAAAAAGATTAATTTTTTAGATTATATATTTTAAATGTATAAATATATAATAGTATTGTAATTTAAATCATTAACACCTACAAATTAAGTTTGAATTATTAGTTATAATTGAATA
>Ga0209589_1012091_pt1 | contig 11846 bp, 6 predicted proteins | sample CowpeawhiteBW_FD_187525 | JGI IMG/M metagenome (GOLD analysis project Ga0209589, IMG submission 187525) | Root nodule microbial communities of legume samples collected from California USA - Cow pea white BW (SPAdes) (version 2) | ecosystem: Host-associated > Plants > Roots > Nodule | place: USA...
GAATTAGGCCCACAGTGGCACTTGGTAGATGTAAATGGTATGAGCACAACAATTACCTATAACATGGATTCAGATAACCCAAGGATCACTGAAGGTTGGTTTAATATGAGAAATTTGTATCAAATTCAAAGTGATTCTCACATCCAGTTTCAGTATTTTGGAAATTCTTTATTTCACCTAACAGTGTTTAAAGGTGGATGTACAACAACAAGTTGGACAACATTTATGAACCGTATTACTCATCAAAAGACAAGATCTATATTTTCAGTGAAATTGTCAAAGTATCAAAGCAAAGCAAGTCACTTGGTATATTCCTTCTTATTTATTATTATACTTATTACTATAATTGAAATCAAATACTTATACTAACAATAAACGTTTTAATCATGTAGGATTTGCCATCAAAGTTTGCCAACTTTATTCGGGAGGCGAAGGTAGAAGACGTCTTTCTTATAGGGCCTAAAACTATAGTGAATTGCAAAATACTAATATCCAACAAACAACGAAGTTCAACAAAGATTGGTCAAGGTTGGAGACTATTTTGTTCTGAAAATGAATTAAAAGAAGGAGATATTGTTGTCTTTCAAGTAGACAATGATTTCATCGAATCAAATGTTGAAGTATTCGTGAATGGTTGTTGTTGTGATAGATTAACGATAATTTTGTAATGTTGATGAATTATGGTCATTGAACTTTGTTATATGACAATATAGTTGTGTACTTCATCAATTATGGATATTGAACTTTGTTATATTACAATATAATTGTTTATAATAAATGGTTATTGAACTTTTCCTAATTTAATAATTTAAGATAATTATTAAAAATAATCTCGTGCATTGCACGGGTCAAAAAACTAGTATCATACAATTAAGATGATAAAAAAGAAGTACTTTAATAGACAATCAATCATACTCAAGTCTACATGTATGCTATCTTTTGATATGCAAACATATTTACTAAGTATATCAAATGTATGTCTCACTTTAATATCATTATAAGCAATGGTTCACCTTTGGGTAATCCATATATGCCTTATAATAATAACTTTCAATAAACCCATAAACCAATTAATATATCCATAATTTGGTATCCTTTATTTCATGGGTAATTACCATAATTCAACTTTACTTTTAAATTAATTAAAACGTAAAATTTCATCATTTTGGTGATTACAAATTTACCATACAATTAATTCCTAAATTAAATACCATGTTCATAGTCACCATTACGTAATAGTGAACCCTTCTTTTCTTAATTCAAAACTTTAATTTGCAATTCAACTTCCAAATAAATTTCTATTAAAATAGCAACTTACCAATTAATACGGCTTTCGCTTCATCCAATTAAACTCGCAATAACAAGTAATATTCCATAACGCAAACCATTATGTTGTGTCAGTGAATGCACTTTTCAAATTGGCGTTAGGAAGGCGAGATGCATACTTAAAAACATTTGGCAAAATGAGACCAATGTATATTCTCGTAACAGTGAAAACATTTCAATTCACATTTGCATTTCAATCACCAAACATAACTTAAATTCACAGCGAAATTTCTTGGCATCCTTATATGCTATTAAAATAATGTATATTGCAATCCAAATGGTACAACGAGAAACAATTAAAATTCCAGAAACAAAAAACCCCTAAATTCCATAATTTCAAATTAGGGTTTAATAATTTGGGAAATAACTATTATGGAGAATCATAAATTCCTAAACCTAGCTCTGATACCAATGTAAAATCTTTTATGTAGTTTCATTTTTCTAATAAATCAAGAAACTACTTTATTATACATGAACTTTTAGAAATTATGATTCTCACAATTATACTATTAGAAGAGTTCAAAAACTTACTTGAATCCATTGCAAAGTTCTTTTAATCAATGTTTTCCCTTCTCTTACTTCACTTTAATGGATTCTTGATGGTATAGAATTACCAAGTACAAAGTCTTCTCCTGTCAAAGTCACTTTTCTTTTACGTTCTATTTCGAAACGTAATCCTTAAGGTGGGGAGAATGTAAGATCCACGAAAATTAAATAATTAAATAATTAATTAATTAATAAATGTGGGTAGTGGGAGCCTTTAAGGCATTAATTATTGATTTATATGATGTGAAAAAGTACTAGCTCAAGTGGTTGAGAGTGCTTTGATTATGTGAGAGGACTTGGGTTTGAGTCCTAAGTATGCCAATTGTGTGTTATTTAATTTATTATTATTTTTAATAATATACTTGATCATGTTGAGCGATAATATAATCATAGAATTATATTAAATTGTCATTGGCATGGTTATGGGTTCGAACCTTGGTAATTCTAAATTAAACTTTCCTTTTGCTAAAATTAGTTTTGGCATGAAGGTGAAAGGGTGGAGAAAACCTTAGATGTATGAGCAGCCAAGGGAGGCTGCGAAAACAGTCTATAAGTGACTTTGAATGACAATTAAAATCAATCTTAATGTCATTTTCATTTTCCCTTCATTATTGTTAATTAAGACACCATTAAAAGACAAATTGTGAGAGAATAAAGGGGTTTGGAGGCTGGATTTTTGAGAGCATTGTAAGTGAATTAGAGGAGCTAAATTGAGGTGGTGCTAAGGAGACCATTGGTGATCAAAGGGGGAACTCTAGCATTTGCGTTTTAAGCAAGAAAACCAGGTTAGGGGAGCTTTACGTGTTAACTTTAATTTTAATTTAATTGGCATGCTAAATAGGGTAATTTTATGCGTCGATTAATTTAATTCTGATTGGTATGCTGAATTTGGTATGATTTTGTATGAATTATTGTATTCCAATTAAAGTGGTGATTCTGAAAATTTTCCAGAAATTGTCTGGTCGACGATGAACTGCCGCCAGACGATTCTTTCCTCTTTTAGACAATTTAGAGTTCCTATAGAGGAACCACTTGCTAGACATAGTGTAAAATATTCTGTTGGACCATTGTTGACCAAATCCTTGCCTAGAGTTGACCAGTGTTGACTCATTGACTGACCAATGAGAGGCTGCCACGTGTCACAACAGTCTCTCTCTCAAGCCAGAATTCTCTTCCCGAAATTAGGGTTTGCTTGCCGTGAGGGTTCTCGCAAGGGGCGTTTCACAGATGCCGCCTAGGGCCACTGGTTCTTCGATAGAGAACTCGTTCGGCGTCTCGTTTATCGCGGTTGCGATGCATGTCAACGATGGCGCGAGAGATAGTGTGGTCGACGCGGTGACTGGCGGCAAGGCTGGTTCGATCTTGGTGCAGTGTTGGTGGCAGCGGGCTGAACGAAGAAGATGGATCGCGAAGACGATGCAGCGGTTTTCTGCGTTGGCCGCTGCAATTCTCGCGAGCATTCTCGTTGCGATGCCGGTGCAGCCATGGTGATTGTAACGTGAGCACGACAAGGGCGCAGATGCAAGCGCGATTGCAGTGGTTTCGCGTGGTGGACGACGTTGAGTATGGCGGATCACGCGTGATGATGGAGGAAGAAGAAGGTGCGACGACCATGGATTCCGACAGTTCTGCGCAGTTCGTGACGACCATGGATTCGCGTTCATGAACACAGGGTTGTTCCGGCAACTCGTGCGCGAAGGAAGTCCAGCCATGGATTCCGGTTTAGCGGTGGCAGCCAGATCTGCGAGTGCAGTCATGGTGTGGTGGTGGCTGCGGGATGCGCAGAGAAGGAGACGCAATTGCGAACCCCAACGGTGTCGCAACGGTGACGATGTTTTCCGGTGATGGTGCGACGGGAAGGCTGCGTTCTAACGTGAGCAGTAGTGGCCGGATGTAGTCATGGCGGCCATGGAGGATGCTGGGGACGGCAGAGTGATGGAGAGGAAGGAGATTAGGGTTAGGGTTTTGGTTGTGTGAAGGAGAGAGAGAGAGAGTGATGAGGTGGCAAGTTTTGATTGGTGATTTGAGTTAGTGGAGGATTGATGATGTGGCAAACTGTGAGTGGTTATTTTAATGAGTGGGGAATTGAGGACGTGACAAGTTTTAATTGGTTAATGTAGTAAGTGTAGGATTGCCACGTGGCGTAATCTGGTGGATTGGAGTTTAAGTGATATTAGGGGTGAAAATTAGTAAAAAGAAGGGGTGCAGAAAAGAAATATAAAGTCCAATTGTAGAAGGGGTTGTAAACTTGAAAACAGGGGGTGCAGTTAACTCCAGAAATGTCTTTGTTCAAAAATAGATAATCCATTTAAAAAAAAGGGTGTAAACATGAGAATTGGGGGTGCATTTAGTACCAGAACTATTTCTCTCCAAAATTCCTATTTTGGGACTTAATTAATGAATTAAAATATTCATTATTTACACTCTTAAGGACCTAAATTAAATTACTGTTGCATTATTAAACTCAAGAATATCCAACAATGTAATATGTAACTAAATACAATTTTTTAACCGCAAAAATAATATTAAATTCCCAAAATTTAATTATTGAATGTGAGCCAAGGTTCGACTCACCATACCTTCTAGGCGGTTTGGAAGCAGGTAGCGCTTGGCGGTACGTGTCTCCCGCCAGGCGATTTTACTGCAACAGTATTGGTGTGATTGTGTGATATATATAACTGTGCAATGTTATATATATATGTGTGTGTGTGTGTGTGAGTGTGTGGGGGGGGGGTAATTTGTTAGCTCACCCTATCTGCTTGTGTTTGGCGATGATCGTGTACGTGGTACACGGGAGCAGATGTTATTGCAGGTGGATTTGGTGAGACCTAGAGACGAAGCGGGGCTAGTTTTGGGAGAAGATTTTATCAAAACTTTTATGAAGTTTTTTATGCTTTCAAATAAATTGTAATTATGGATATTCTGGACTTTTGGATAATTACAATCTTATTTATACTTATGAATTTTGGTTTATTGTGAAAGTAATAAAAGTTTTTAATTTTCCGCATTTTGGGAATATTAGTTATAATAAATGAAGTTTTATTATTTACTTCATTATTTTATTATTTAAATCCGTAATATTCGGTCGGGATGTTACACTACCACTTGTCAGGAGCAACTAGGGATGTCAAAAAAATTTGTACCCATGGATATCCGCGGATAAAATCCGTAACGGATAGGAAATGAATATTGTAAATGGATACACGCGGGTAATGGGTACTGATATTTTTAAAACCCGCATGTTAACGGGGCGGGTACGGGTATCATAGTATTCGTACTCGTGGATATCCGTACCCGCTATACCGTAATTTAAATTAAAAAAACATGATTAAAATATTAACATATTGATTTTGAATGAGTTATTTTTTATCAATTAGTTTAAAAAAATCATTTCTTTGTAAACTAGCATTCAACACTATTTAAATGGGTTATTTAGACTTTTGTTATGTATTATATTTTATTTGAATTTATGATTAAAATATATTATTAAATATTTATTTTTATTTAGTTGTAAAGACTCGCAGGTACCCGTGGATATCTGTGGATATTAAAAAATTATGCGGGTACCCACATAACGGATACCTGACAGATATGGATACGAGTACAAAGTAGATATTTATCCAGCGAGTAAGGTATGGCCCCTGTTGGTATCCCTAGGAGCAACTGTCATATTAACTTCTAGTATTTTAAAAACTTTAATAATCAGCTAAACCAAAACCTCAGCAGAACTCTTAACACAATCAGATTGTACTAACTGAGATAGTGTTTTGCAACAACAATCATTGGCTAGAAATTGAATTTCCTGAACAACAAGAGATGCAAGTACAAACAGATCGATGTAGGTGCAAAAAGGAACACCAAAACTTAACAAAATCAAAGACGAAACAGTGAAAAAACATGACAAATGAAACTAGAACAGCACTGGAAAATATCAATAAAACATGAAGAGCACGAATCAAACACGAATAAGTGGAAAATGCACTGCAGAAAAATTGCTAATGATCTAATAACAATTAAGGAACTCCACAAAACACATGAACCTACTTATGCAAATGAAACAATGACTAAAAGAGATGCAACACTGAACACACACAAAACAGGGACAACATCTATAGAATTGAGGACATATAAAATTAATTAAAAAAAACTAAGACAAAACCACGAGATTATACAATTTAAAGGTAGGTAATCAAAACTGAAATTAAAACCTAACTGTGACATACATTGAACGACAGAATCAGAGAGGTAGACATGATATCATCAATATTTATTCAGGAAATTAGAATAAGACAGTGAATCAATTTCAGCACAAAAACATCCATAGCACAGATTAAAAACACGTAAATCCATAAGCAAGCGGAGCAAGAACAAGACGAAAGGCAAACATTAAAGAAGAAAAACTAGAGATAAAGAAGAGACTTATCTCAACGCGGTCCAAGTTCGAGTGGCTCTGAATACCACTTGATGAGGCCATCGGCGCCGTTGATCGGCGAAAATGTACTCCGTTCGACAGAGACGGCCTCCGACAGTTGTTTGTTCAGTGGAAACGACTGGAAAATTCAGCGGAAGATTAGTTATTGAAGTGAATGCTCGAATCTCTCAGGCTTCTCACTAGATTGGTAAACCCGACGAGGTGAAACCTAATTTAGGGTTTAGGGTTTGAGTAGAGATGAAAATGGAGTGTTCTCAACCAAGTTTAAACATTCATCTCAGTTAAGTGTTTACAAACAATGGCTTGCCCCTTTATAGAAGAGAGGCAACAGGAGAATGGAAGGAAAGAAGAAAGGAAACGTCGTTCTAACAAGTTATCCTAACGGCTAAGTGGAAAAAAACATGAAGCTCTAATGGTGCTAGGGTGGAACACATGAAGCAAGCGTGTCCAAGGGAGGGAAGAAAAGCTCGTGTGAGGAAACCCTAGGCGAGGTTGTTAAGGGTTGCGTGATAGAAGCATGAAGGTGCGAACCCTTAGTAGAGACGCAAAACAGGGTAGGGTTCGTGTGAAGCTTATGTTGATCTATAGACAAGAAGCCAAGCCGCTGTGAAGGTTGGCGTGATGTTTGGCTGACAACGTGAAATGTGAAGATAGCTTGTTGTCCAGAACCCTAGCGGTAGCGTGAGGTACAGGAGAATTGGGCTCATGCCCAATTGCTATGTAGAATTAGATGTTGGTTCAACGCGGGATGAAGAGAAATGAGCTGCTTTAACCCATTGTTGTGTTTGGTGATGTGCTGCACACGCGGACAGTAATTGGGCTGGAAGCCCAATACGTGTGGACGTTGCACGCGTGAAGATCCATGATGCTGCTGCTGGAGTAAAGTTGCGACCAGCGTGGTGGAGGTGCAGATCACTTACAGAAACAGAAAGGTATGGCCACGCGTAAGTGAGTTTGGGCCGCAGTTGAATAACGGACGGATGCAGGCCCAACTATGAATGTTGATATTGAAAGCATTGGTTTGAGAAGAAATTGCAGATTGGGCTTAAGCCCAATGTCATTTTAAAGTTGAATCATGCGTGAATGATACTGGCTGGCCTGTAGCACATCAAAGGCTCAATCTCAAACAGATTTTAAAGGCTGCATTTAACAAAACAACCCAATTAGAACAAACTTTATTTAATTAAAAATAAAAGAAAATAAAAGAAATTAAAAGGAATGGGCCTAGGCGTTGGCCCAATGCTATAAGCCTTATTGGGGTCACATCAATTCTTGTGCATTGTTCTTGGTTCAAATCTCGAATCTGCATTTCTGCATTTTTCCTAGTATTTTAGTCGAATTTTTTTCTGTTTCAATCGGTTGATTATACCAGTACAAAATCTGTTTAGTAAAATCAATCGATTAACTCTATTTTTGACCGATTGAAAGTATATTGTCCAGTGGGTTTTGCATCCTAACTTGGTAATCGAATTGATTCAATTAAAGGTAGTTTTTAGCTTTTAAAGACAGCCTAAATTTTTAACTATCCAATTCAACCCCCCTTCTTGGCATTTCAACCATTTCAAAACTAACATACTCGTCCTTCGACTTGTGGCTACTCGGCTAGACCTTCAATCCGGGTCGACTTGGCTCTATCTTCGTTACAAATCGACTTGACTCGATCTTTGTTTTGCCTTGACATAGCTTGACCTTTTTTCCTGAGCCGGCTCGGCTCGACCTTTAGCCTGGCTAACTTGTCTCGACATTTAACCCGGTCGACTTGTTTTAGCCTTTAGCCTGGCTAACTCTGCTCAACCTTTAGTTTATGCTAAATTTACTTGATCTTCGGTTTATTCCAAAAATCAGTTTGACCTTCGGCATACGCCAAATCGGCTCAATTTCGGCTTGTGTCCACTTGGCTTGACCTATACTCCAATCAATCCAACTCAACATTTGCTTGGACCAACCTACCTCGACCTTCGACTCGGGCCAATTCATCTCAAATTTCAGTCTGGACCAAATCGATTTGATTTTCAGCTTAGTTCGACCCAATTAACCTTTAGTTGACTTGACTCAACTTTCGTGAATGGAGTGAAATTTCAAATTTCGTATATTTTTGAAGGTATTTGAAAATTTTCTATTTTTTTTATATAATATACTTTGTAAAATTTTTTAAGTTTGAATTTTCATTCTGATTACTTTATTTTCAAACAAGTCATTTTAGCATAAAATATTTTAAATAAATGGATTATTTTTCTAAATTACCTTATGCTTGCACAAGAGCGCTAGATTTACACTTCTTATTTATATATTTGTTAAACGTTTTCAATTTGTATTAAATGTGTTGATTTATATGTTCCAACATTTTCCATTCAAAGAAGATTTTTATCCACCACCAATTCTATACTAGTCATAATAATATGATTTTTCTCGTCCTTTCATTTGTTGTCTGCTAACTTTGACCGTAAACTACCTAAAAATTGAGATTGGAATTGTTGAAATGGCAAGACGTGGATGGATGTCACTTGTACCATCAGTGACGGTCCTTTTTTAGGACTAAGAGACACCGCCCCAAATTTTTTCACATTTATATAATTTAATTTAATTATATATATTTTTTAAAAATTTAATATTTTTAATATATTTTATATATTTGATATTTTTTTTATACATTTATATCTATATATAAGAAAAAGTCTTTTTTTTTACATTTATTTTTTAATTTTATCTTTTAAATATTTTTTAAATAAACTTAATTATTTTACTAATATTATCTTTTAAGCATTTGTTTAGTTTAATCCATTTTTAATTTGATTATTTTTTTAAATTTAATCATAATTAAAATTAATTATAGTAAATTATAAAAATTATTTATATTTAATTTTATAATTATAATAACAATAATAATTATATTTTTATTACTTTCTTTTCATATAAAAATTATTTTAAAATATATTTTTGGTCATAATTTTCGTAAATTTTGTTTTCGTGTTCAAATAGATCCAATTTTCATTAATTTTGTTCAATTTGGTCCTTTTTTGCTAATACCATTTAAATCATTAATGATCATTGTAAGATCCGTGTAATTTAATTAATTAATTAAATAATTAATTAATAAATGCGGGTAGGAAGAACAATTATGACATTAAATTCTAACTTGAATGACGTTGAGAGTACTTTGCTTGTGTGAGAGGACTTAGGTTCGAGTCCTATGTATGTCATTTATGTGTTATTTATGTGATTTTCTATATATATATATATATATATATATATATATATCTTTTTTTTTGTTTTTGGGGCTGAATTGAGAAGAATCAAGGAGGGTTTTGGTGATTCAAGGGAGAACTTTGCAATTGTCAAAGCTTTAAGCGAAGGAAAACCAGGTTAGGGGAGCTAGAACTCGCTACTTATGTGTGATATGTTTAATTGCTTTATGAATGGCCTGTACATGTATAGTTATTGAACTGTCACGTTGAATTTTGTGTTTCTGGAAATTTTCCAGAAACCGTCTGGCAGACATTCAAAGCCGCCAGGCGACTTATGCTATTTTTGTGGTGTTTTGGGTTCCAGAGATGGAACCGCCTGGCGGCACTACTCTACCTGCTAGGCGACGCTTGGTGGTTAACCCAATTTCTAGGTTTTGGCTTGAACTGCCTGGCGGTGAAGAACAACTGCCAGGCGACGCGAACCTTTTTCTCCTTGTTTTAGTGTGCTTTGGCTTTTGGGTTAATTCTGATTGGAGGGAAAGCTAGGCTCATGTATTAAAGGAGGGTTGGAAGTCAAACGACAATTGATTTCATAACATAAGAAGTGTAAATGAATGGAATAGTGGAGGTATGTTTTCAGGGCTGGAAATAAACTAGGATTGTTGTAGTAAGGAAAAAGGTTGGATTAATGATTCGGGAAAATGGCAATGAAGGTTAGTAGATTGTGTGTCCTTAGGACGTTAATTTTATTTCGAATAAGAATTGGATGGAAACCATAAGAGCATGAGGCTGGGAGTATTTGGTGGCTTCGAGGGGCTGTTAGTGTTGGGAAAATTCCACAACGTTGTGCACCGCCTGGCGGTACGTGCGGATCCACCAAGCGCCAGTGCAGGTTAACCAATTCGTGTGGCTGGAAGGTGTAGAGGAGGTGATGGTATTCCTAGAGGCGAGATTAGTATGAAGTCAACGCTAGGAAAATGAATGAACCTAGAATTAGGGTGATTTATGCATGAGTAGTCTAGGGGAAAGTTGATTATATTATTAATGTTGGGAAGATTAATTATGTAGATATTAGGACTAAAATATAGAATATCACAGTAGTGGTATAGGTTCATATGCGCATTATTATCTAGGTTGTGTGTTAACTTCATGAACATTGACCAACTGATAAGTATCTAAACATAGCGTATGCTAATAAGGAGGAAGGGAAAAATAGTGTTAGCTATTGGAGGAAAGATACTTGGGGCCCCATAATTAAATGACGTGAGTAAGTGCTTGGACTGCTGTAGCATTGTGGAATTGGGGTATGTTTTGGTCAAAGGTTGGGTACTATAGTTATACTCTAGTGGATTTGAGAGACATGGGTGATTAAGTAAGTGAAATTGTATTGAGTGAGTAGTGCTAATACAGATTATGAATGGTAAATTCTGGAGTATAGACTATGAATGGTATGCTTCACAACTCTTAGACAGAACATGAAGAACGAATGGGGATTGGAACCTATCATGCAAGTTAAAAACTAGTACAGATAGGGATACTGGTATAGCGTCTGGTGGCAGAGTCGAGACCACCAAGCGATAGCAAGAAACAATGGGGTTCTAGAGCAGGTGGCGCCAGGCGGAGGGGAAGGTCCCTCAAGGCGATAGCGGCGAAAACAATAGCCTCCTGGAGCACGTCTGCCTGGCGGTGTGGACTGTCCCACCAGATGGTGGTTGCAGAAATTGGTCGTTCATAGTGGTATGTGTCCCCCGCTAGGCGATTTGGCTGCAATAAGTCCTAGTTGTTGGATTCTGCACGCGTGATCTATAAGGCTTTTGGTGATGCTTCAAAGGTGAGATTGCTTGGTTCCTTCAGTTGAGCTCGGAACGTGTCCCTTGAGTTGAGCTCGGGATGGCGAATGAACACGAGGAACCCTTGAGTTGAGCTCGGGTTGGCGAGTGTTGTCAGTGTGAGTGTGCTGGTTGTGGCCAGTGTGAGTGTGCTGGTTATGGCCAGTACGAATGGGTTCAAATGGATTGCTCTCTTTAGTGATGAGCTGATGTGTTTGGTAGTCTTGGGACGTTACGAACCATGTTCGTATTTGGGAACTCCACCTGGCATTACGGTGTATGATCCGTGGCATGGTTTCCCGTACGTGCTCTATCGGTTGTGGCCGATAGGTTTGGCAGCAAGTCATCTTGGAGTGATCACTAGAAGATGTAGAACACGAATAACCTGGTTGTGGCCAGGTGGAATGAATTAGATGGGTTGGAATTCAAATGGGATGAATGTGTTGCCTATATATATGTGTGTTATATATGTGTATGCTCTTTTGTATGCTTATTCTGTTAAGCTCACCCTATCTGCTTGTGTTTGGC